>Ga0208768_1000117_pt1 | contig 60249 bp, 50 predicted proteins | sample AntAceMetag02UK1_FD_184760 | JGI IMG/M metagenome (GOLD analysis project Ga0208768, IMG submission 184760) | Saline lake microbial communities from Ace Lake, Antarctica - Antarctic Ace Lake Metagenome 02UK1 (SPAdes) (version 2) | ecosystem: Environmental > Aquatic > Non-marine Saline and...
AAAAGTATTAGTGTTAGAGAGGGACTTATTTTCTGGGTAAAGTGAGCTTTTTAATGTAAACATTGGGGTAGAAACATGTTTCTTACTTCTTTCTAAAAACTTTCGGACGCTAGTGGCAAAAAATAATAATACATCGCTCAACGAGTGAATGATTTAGTCATAATGTACCTGAAAACGAACGTTTCTAAAGGGCTATATAATATCTTCAACGAAAAGACAACGCCAAAAGGTAAGTTCTGGCTTCTTACACTTTTAACATCCGGGCCGAAGTTAGCTGCACGGTTTAATACTCGGTCACAGAGCCCCAATTTTCCCCAGATTTAATGCGGTACAACTGCATCTCTGAGATACCAAACTGCTTTGCGATCATTTTCATTCGGGTTCGTCGGTTGGGGTCGTTGATCTTTCGTTTGATCAGCTTAACCTTGGTCTCCGTTAATTTGGTATTGTACCGTTTTCGAGGGGTGTTTACGTACACCGGATTACTGAATTGGTGGACTTCTTTCTCCCTTTTGGTGGTCCATTTTAAATTACCCACTTTGTTATCGGTCTTGTCGTAATTTAGATGGATAACGAACCGATCGCCTTCCTTTTTCTCTTTCTCCAAAAAATGCTCTGCCACTAGTTTATGCACATAGCGACTGGTAGATTTGCCGTTTATTTTTTGCTTTAAGGGAAGGTTTTGATACCCGTTGATGTATTGTTTTTTGACAATGTATTCTTCCGGACCGTTACAATTAAGGATTCTACCGTAGTTGGATATCTTGAATCTGAAGTTGTCCGCGATCTTATCGTCAAATTGAATCTCTTTCCATTCCTCTTTCCAGTAGTTTCGTGCCATGTTGAAATGTGTCTTTTGAATTTTGGTGTTCGATGGTGTTTTATTTTTACTTAGGCCTTGTTAAACTCGTAGCATTTTATCAAAAGTAAGGAAAAACACTTATTGTTGTTTATGTTGTAAACCTTTATGAAAATCAAAAAATAGCAGTGGTAAGGGATTATAACTACTATCTCAGTCTGATCGCCCCTAAGAGTTCTGGGGAAGACCCATTTTGTTACTAAGCCCTTCGATGTAGCCTGTGCTGAGCGCAGCGGAAGTGCTCAGGATGACACAACGTTTCTCTAAGAAGGAGTCGCTAGACAATTGAATTGAAAATCTGTTTTGGAGGAAAACCAATGTCTTGTAGCAATGATTCAACAGATTGTTAATTCTTAGTTGCCATTTTGCCGAAAATTCAACTTCTTGTTCGGCTTCTCGCAAAGACCGGTGACAAGGGTATTCGGTTACCTTCAATTCAACTAAGATCAAAAAACCTAGCTGCTATTAAGCCCTTCGGCTGCGTTCAGGATGACATCGTGCTAGAACTTTACCTCGGCCTCGACCTTTTCCCCATCTCTATCCACTACAATTTTCGCGGTGCTGCCTTCCTCAAAAGCGGATAGGGCGCGCATATAGCTCATCATATCCACCACGGTGCTGTCGCCCAATTGAATGACGATATCGCCTTTTTGGAGTCCGGCAACGTAGGCGGGTCTATCTTCGGTAACCCCATCTATGCGCATGCCTTCGCCGTCAAAAAGATAGTCGGGCATTACGCCAAGTCCTACTTTAAAGCGGGGAACTTCCTCGCTTTCGTTTTTGGTGGTGCGGAAGCTCAGTTTTGGGTCGTCGTCCAATTCTGAAATGATGTTTACGATATAATCCTCGATCAATTTCATGCCCTTATAATTCAATTTTTCGGCATCGTCCGAGGGTTTGTGGTAATCCTCGTGCTGACCCGTAAAAAAGTGTAAGGCCGGAATTTCCTGCAAATAAAAGGAGGTATGATCACTTGGCCCCATACCGGATTCTCCCAAGACCAATTTGAAATCGGCATTGGTGCTGTTCAATACTTGGCTCCAGATAGGCGCAGTCCCCGTTCCCGTGATGGAAAGCGTTTTGTCCTCGCGCAAGCGGCCCACCATATCCATATTTAGCATGTAATTAGCCTTTTCAAAATCGACCGTTGGATTTTTGGAAAAATAGTTACTGCCCAACAAACCCATTTCCTCTCCCGAAAATCCAATAAAAAGGTAGTTGCTGCCTTTAATACTGTCCTTTAAGCGTGCTGCCAATTGTAGCATAATGCCCACACCGCTGGCATTGTCGTCCGCCCCATTATGTATGGCATCGCCCTCGGCATAGAGCGAACCTTCGCCGCCCAGACCTAAATGATCGTAATGCGCACCGATAATGACCGTTTTGTGGGCCTTATTGTCAATATAACCTATGACATTCGTGCCCGTAATGGTGCCGTCTCCGGAAACAAATTGCGCTTCGGAATGTGGGTCGTTCTTAGGTTTGAAGGTAAAGGTCTGGAAGTAAGTTCCGGCATTTCCCTTGGGCATCAGGCCAATGTCTTGCATGCGTTGTTGTATATAGTTTGCGGCCATCAGTTCTTCTGGAGTTCCAGTTTCACGGCCCTGCAGACTATCGTTGGCCAAGAAGGCGATGTCCTCTTCTAGGGTAACTGATTTTGCTTGTTCGGTTTTGCAGGAAACCACGAACAACAAAACAATAAACAAAAATAGATACTTCATCATTTTAGGTTCTTTTCCTGTAAATTTAAGCATACTTAATTTGATATGAGATATGTAAATTATGTGGTTTTTGTAACTTTACCTTAAATATGGAATTATGAGCATGGCAGAATTGAAAAATACCAAAGAGGAACTTGTAGCGTGGATCGAGTCCTTAAAGGATGATTCCTTGCTGGGCTTACTGAGCTCCATGAAATTATCAAACGAAGGCAAAAATTCAGATTGGTGGGAAGAACTTAACCAAACAGATAAGGACAATATTTCATTGGGGATTAAGGATTTTGAAGAAGGGAACACCATGAGTTCCGACGAATTTTGGAAGGGCCTGACCAATGGATAAATCGCATGAAGCGTTATGGGCAAACAGATCTCTGCGAAATGCTATTGACATCAAAATATATCTCATTACATAATTCCGTATTAAAGGGGTTCTAAAATTTGAAGAACTGCTTAAGCAATTTGAATTGACCGTTTTCAATTTTCCAACCCCGTATCCAACATCGATATCTCAAAAACAATTGAGGCCCGCAGTCATTCATAAAAACACAACTGTGTATTGCATATTTGCAGAAGACAAGATAACGGTCGTTGCGATGAAGGATAACAGACAGAACAATCCGAAGAAATAAAATATTTTAGGGCATCGGAAGCCTAAACACCTAAATTTTAAACAGATATTTTATGAAGAATTTTTTTATGCTATTGGCGATAATCCTGTTCGTGAGCTGTAAATCCGAAACCAAACCTGTTGTTGAAACCCCAAAAGAGACCACATCTTTAATGGCAGGAAGCGATACGCTCATCTATCCCGAAGAAAAATATTTCAAGAGTATTCGCCAGATTACTTTTGGTGGAGATAATGCGGAGGCCTACTGGAGCTGGGACGACAAACAGATGATATTCCAATCCAACAACAAGGCTTGGGGCATGGAGTGTGATCAGATGTTCTTAATGAATGTTGAGGAGAACTTTAAAGACAAAAAACCGCCTATGGTAAGCACCGGAATGGGACGCACGACTTGCGCCTATTTCTTACCCGACAACAAACATTATGTGTACGGTTCCACTCATTTAGTGGATACCGAATGTCCGGAAGTACCCTTGCGCAAAAACGGAAACTACGTTTGGCCGGTCTATGATTCCTTTGATATTTTTGTGGCCGACCTAGAGGGTAACATTACGGCGCAATTGACCAATGAAAAAGGATACGATGCAGAGGCGACCGTTTCTCCCAAGGGCGATAAAATTGTTTTTACTTCGGATAGAAGTGGTGATCTGGAACTTTATACCATGAACCTGGATGGAAGTGATGTGAAGCAAATAACGGATGAGCTGGGTTATGACGGTGGCGCTTTTTTCTCGCCCGATGGCAGCCAGCTTATTTTTAGGGCATCGCGGCCCAAAACGCCCGAAGAAATAAAGGAATATAAAGATCTGTTGGCCCAAGGTTTGGTAGAACCTACCGATATGGAACTTTTCATTTGCAATGCCGATGGCTCCGAACTACGGCAGCTTACCTTTTTGGGGAATGCCAATTGGAGTCCATTTTTTCATCCCTCGGGAAAAAAGATTTTATTCTCCAGTAATTTTGAGGCCGAGAAGGGATTCCCCTTCAACCTTTATTTGATAGATATCGATGGTAAAAATCTGGAACGTGTGACCCATGGCGAAACCTTTGATGCCTTCCCCGTTTTCTCCAATAACGGCAAGTATTTGGCCTTCTCCAGCAACCGAAATAATGGCGGTACGCGAGATACCAACTTGTTTATTGCGGAGTGGCAGGAGGAAACAGAATAAACGAAAACTATTTTTGAGGCAACTCAAAAACTTCATTTATGTCCGACATTGTTAGCTTTGGAACAAACGATCTTTTTCTTATGGGATTAACGCTTTTTGCTCCTTTGGTTTTTTTTGGTGCTGGGTTGGTTACTATTTCAGCGGAAAAACGAAGGGTTGCCAAAGTATTATTTTATTTGGCGGGTATCTATACGTTTTTAGTGCTGACCATTCCTGTTGTCATAATCTTCATAAACGGATGACATTTCCTTTTGAACCTGTATGGTGGGATATCCCCATAAACATGCACCTGATACTGGAGTATCTAGCCTTTTTTGTGGCCTTTCGGCACTATGTTTACCTGCGGAAAAACAGCTCAGACCAAATTACCTCTGCAAATCGACTCTCCATCATCATCGGGGCTATTTTTGGAGCGCTTTTGTTTTCCAGGCTGATAGCCTTTTTAGAAAACCCCGTAGTACATTACGAACAGGGTTGGATGGCACTAGAGAACAACAAGACTATTATGGGCGGACTCTTTGGTGGGCTGCTGGGCGTGGAACTGGCCAAAAAAATAATCGGGAAAAAGCAATCCTCGGGTGATTCGTTCACACTTCCCATAATTTTAGGCATCATCATAGGATGGATAGGATGCTTTGTAACAGGTATACAGGATTTTACCTACGGAACAGAAACGACTTCCTTTTTGGGAATGGATTTGGGTGATGGCCTAAAAAGACATCCCATTGCCTTATATGAAATTGTATTTCTGATGGCGGGTAAGATTTTTATGATATTGGCCGGAGTATATCTGCTTATAAGTCTGGGCACTTGCGGTGACTTGATACTTGGCAATTAGGTTTTTAGAGCCATTTAAAAAACCTAAGCCAAAAGCCAAGTAGGGATTGTACATATTGTGTAAATTTAAGTTAGTTCATTTTTGGACTTAATGTTTTGAACATTACTCCTTTAAAACCTATCCCGCTCGTCTACCTCTTTACGTTTTTTATTGTTCCTTATCTTGGTATTTCCAAAAGAATACCTGAACCCCAGCACCACCAATCTGTTCTCTGGCCTAAAGGAAGAGGAGTTATCCTGACTCAAATATTGTCTAGTGAAGAACAGGTTACCCTGGTTAAATATATCCTCTACGGTCAGTGAAATACTAGCGCTTTTGTCCCATAGTGTTTTTCTAACATAAAAGCCCAGTTGGCTAAACGAATCCCTATTGGAGTTTCCTATGACCGTTGGCGACATATAAGTAAAACTGGCATCCACAAACAAGGACCTGTCCTTTAAAAAAGTATAGCTCTGAGTGGTTCTAAATTGAGTAATCCAAGCCGTATTCTTTAACAATAGTTCCGTTTCCAGATCTACAAAATTGTTCTCCTTGTAATAGTTGTTGAACAGTATGTAGGTAGACCATCTGTTGGTAATGTCTTTATTATAAATGACATCTAGTCCATAACTCATGGTCTCTTCCAAATTGGTGGCTATAAACCGTAGTAGATTGCCCTCGTTGTCCTGGGAAACCTGTTGCAGAAAATCATTGGTGCGCACTTCATAAAAAGTGCTCAGGGTAATATTCTTGTTAAAGGTATACGCTAAGGATACAAAGTTGCTAATAGTAGGTAATAGATCCGGATTGCCTTCTACTACGGTATTGTTGTTCTGAAAATACTGGAAAGGATTCAACCAGCTATATCTAGGCCGGGTAATTCGTCTGTAATAATTTAACTTAAACGTATGCTTCTCCTTATACGTGTACAATAAAGAAAGCGATGGAAAAAGCTCCAAATAATTGTTTGCGTTATTCTCTGTATCTGTATCCAACTTGCTTTGGGTCTCGGTATATTCTGCCCGTAGGCCCGCGTTCAAAATCCAATTGTCCCAATTGTTGTTCATACTTACATAGGCTGCCGAGATATCTTCGTTGTAAACAAATTCGCCGGCTTCGGTGGGGTCTATACCGGGTTGATTCCTGTCAAAACCCTCTTGGTCAATGGTGTTGTCCGAAGCAATGCCTGCATATCTGAGGCCTGTTTCCAAGGTGGTTGCGCTGCCCAAATTTGTGGTATAATCTGCTTGAATGCTGAACAGCCCCGTATTTTGAACCGATTTTGTGATAAAATCATTTTGTCCGGTAACGGTACCGTTTACGTTAAAAAAATCGGTGTCTATATCTTGGTCGCGGTCATAATCATAATAGGTGTAATGTGTGTTGAAGGAAATCTGGGAGCCTTCTTTCTTTAATTTGTGCACCCAATCCAAATAAAGCGATGTATTGTACAAATGAAAATCCGAATCGTTTGCGGTATCAAAACCTCCATCGGAAATGCCTTGGATATCGGCAATATCCGTTTCCGAAAAAGACAACCTATTTACGTTCGGCGTCAGGGAATTAATGGTAGATAGGCTAATGGTGTTTCGTTCATCCAAAACATAATCAAAAAAAGTATTGATGTTATGCTGTTTCCGTCTACTGATGACATTCTGTTCCGCCGTCCAAATTTCATTGGGAAGGTTGTTGTCAAAGAAATTGGTTACATCCGTATAACGCACCAAATCCTTATTGTTGCTAAAGGAATAGGCCAAGGAAAGGTCTGTCTTCTTGCCTTTAAAAAAATGGTCGGTTCCCAAGGTGTGTTTGGCGAAAACACCCTGTGTATATCTATTATAGACGGCCCCGTTATAACCGGCGACCAGATTCTTCTTCATTTTGATGTCTATAAGGAGTCCGCCCTCGGCGCTATATTTTGCAGGAGGCGTGGTAATGACCTCTATGGCTTGCACATTGCTGGCAGAACTTCCGGACAATAGGTTGATGACATCTTTTTCGGGAATATTTACCTTACGCCCATTGATGAGAATACCAATATTCCCTGTGTTGTTGACCGTTAGCTGATCGTTTACGATGACAATGCCCGGCGTGCGTTTTAGGACGTCCCAGATATCGCTATCGGATAAGGCAGTGTTCTCAATAGTGAACACATAGCGGTCTGCTTTCTCTACCAGACGCGGTTTTTGTGAGGTAACTACCACCTCGTCCAAGGCTTGTGCTTCGTTTGAAATGATCAACGTGCCAATGTTCAAATCTGCAGTAACGGAAACAGTCCGCACATCGGATTTGCTTTCGATATAACTGGCGAACAAAAGATAGTCCCCAGCTTCAATAGTGTTCAATGTAAAAAGTCCGTTGACATCTGTAGTGGTCCCTTTTATGAGTGTACCGTCTGCTGTTTGTAAAAGTACATTGGCAAAAACAAGTGGGTTTTGATCATTGTCTAAAACAGTTCCGCTTATCTGAAAATCTTGAGCGGTAACAAATGATAGGGATAAGATAAAAAATAAGATCGTTTTAAAAACCAACTTCATTGGAGATGTTAAAATATAAGAACTAAAAATAAGCAATCTCCTCGGAAATATCTTACATTAATTGAACGAATGGTTCTTCGGTTGCTTCGTGCTATTCCGAATTTAAACGATCTCTCTCGTTCTTGTCTATTCCACGGTCATTGTCCTCCAATCTAAAATTTCCGAAATTATATGTGAATCCTAAACGTATATTCTGTGTTTCGGGAACAGCAAGGTAATTATTGTCCTGATTTAGGTATTTTGAGGTTACTTTCCCGTTGGCCTTCCCCAACAAATCATTTACGGCGAGACTCAATAATGCTTTTCTGTTCCAAAACGATTTTCGTACGCCAAAAGTAAGGTTGGTAGCCTCTTCCTGAATATAAGAGCCCTGTAAAAACCCGGAGAGATACGTAAGTCCCAACTCCCCTTTAAAGGTGCCGTCTTTGGACAGTGTCAGATAATTGGTAAGGTCTATATAAAAACCATTAATCTGGTTTTTTACGACAACATTATCGCTTTCCAAGGCCAAAAAGGTTTCGTCCTCATAAAAGATAGAGGCATAACTGTACATGTACCAATTGTTGGTAATCGATTTTCCGTAATTAAAATCAAAACCATAGGAAGTGCTTTCCAAAACGTTTTGGGTAATATCCCTTAAAATCTGGTTTTCATTGTCCTGAAAGGAAAGTGTGGAAATATAATTGCCGTTGTCACGGTAATAAAAGTCGAAAAAGAATTCTTTTTTCAGGGTATAGTTGAAGTTAAAGTTGTTGCTAAAACTGGGCAACAGGTTGGGATTGCCTTGCAAGAAACTATTTTCATTGATGAATGTTCTAAAAGGATTAAGGTCTTGATAGCGCGGTCGCATGAGTTTTCTGGAATAGTCAAAAGAAAAGCTATGGTTGTCGTTTCTATTGTGCAAGAGATAAAAGGAGGGAAACAGCTCAAAATAATCCAGATCGTTTATATCGGCCAGTGCTACGGAAGTACCCTTGCTTTGGGTTTGCTCGGCCCTAAGTCCACCTTTTAGGCTCCATTTTTCCCAGTCTTGCGAAATGCTGGTGTAAGCGGCGTACACATTCTCGTCGTACAAAAAACTATCGGAAAATGCCGGATCCGGCACCAAGCCGTTGTTGGCCGAGAAATAATCCAAAGTGCTTTTGGAGTTTATAAAAGATGCCTTTACGCCGGCAGCTAGGTTGGTAGTGCCCAAAAGTCTGGTATAGTCCGCTTGCGCCGTTACAATTTCTATATCCTGATTTGCTTCTGTACTAAAATTGAATTCACGTATAAAGGACGTATCGGGCCTAAAATAATTAGAGCTGACATCTTGCGTGCGGGCGAGGTCAAATTTGGTATAATGCGTATTGATCGCCAAGGTGCCGTTTTCCTTGAACCTGTGTTTGTAACTAACATCTCCGGAAATATTGTCTTTGGTTTCGTCCTCGGGGCTTACGGTGGTAAAAGTGGAATCTACGGCATTAAAACGATCTAACATAACCGTGTTCTGCCTGTTGTCATATTTTCTGTAGGGCGAAAATTGCGCGTTGGAGGTAATATTGAGCTCGTTTCGATCATCAAATTCATAATCCAGCACTAGCCCGGCAACATGGGTTTTAAAGGTGTTTATATTATCAATATCGGTTATCCACCTAGAATAAACACCCGTATCGTTTATAAAGTTGACCGCTCCGGCAACATCCTTAAAATCCTTTCTGGGGGCAAAGGCATAGCTTAGGTTCAGGTTTAGCTTTTCGGTCTTGTAAAAATGTGAGGTGCCAAAATTATACTTAGAAAAAACTCCCTGTGTGTAGGTGGTATTGATGTTTCCCTTGTAGCCTAAGGATATATTTTTGCTGGTTATAATATTGAGTACCGCCCCGCCCTCGGCATCATATCTTGCAGGCGGATTGCTGATGACTTCCACGGATTTTATATTCTCCCCTTGGTAGTTTTCCAGTAAGTCCCTGACTTCTTCTGCGGACAGTTGCACCTTGCGATCATTTATATAAACAATAGCTGCCTGATTCCTGATCTGCAGCTCGTCCTGCATTACTATAACCCCCGGGGTTTGTTTTAAGATTTCCCATGAACTACTTTGGGACAGTACCGTATTTTCTACATTAAAGACCAGCCGGTCTACTTTTCGCTGTACTTGCGGCCTATTTGCCGTTACCACCACCTCGTCTAATTCCTCGGACTGTTGTGCTATGATAAGGGCGCCAATGGTAATATCCTTTGAAATGTCCAACACCATGTTTTCGGATGTCCAACCGATATAACTTGCCTGTAACAGGTATAGCCCCTTAGGAATATCGCCAATTTCAAAATTTCCGATATCATCTGCCGAGGTGCCTTTCACCAAAACAGAATCCGAAGATTGTAAAAGAAAAACAGAGGCAAAGGGTATAACTTCGTTTTTTTGATCGCGTACCTTGCCAGAAATTCCATAGGACTGTCCCGCCATAAAATGGACAGAAAACAGGGCAATCAAAAACAATAGCGGCGAGGACTTCACTTCATAAGCTGGTTGGATATCAAATCTAGTAAAATATTACGGTTTTTCTGTACAAAATAGGTAATCCCTTCTTACGATGCTTTTCTTCAGAAGACGCCTTTATTTTCAATTGGCATGCCTAAAATTGCGCCGTAAATTAGAGTATATTTGCATTTGCTTTTATACCCACCACGTTTGGTAGGTTTTAAGCGAACACCTATTTGTACTTTTTGCTATGAAGAACATTCGAAATTTTTGTATCATCGCCCATATAGACCACGGTAAAAGCACCTTGGCAGACCGCCTGTTGGAATTTACCGGTTCCGTTACCGATCGTGAAAAAAAAGAGCAGCTCTTGGACAGTATGGACCTGGAACGCGAACGCGGCATTACCATTAAGAGCCACGCCATACAGATGGAATATACCTACAAAGGCGAAGAATATATACTCAACCTTATCGATACTCCCGGCCACGTTGATTTCTCTTACGAGGTGTCGCGTTCCATTGCGGCATGTGAAGGTGCCCTATTGGTGGTAGATGCGGCCCAAAGCATACAGGCACAGACTATATCCAACTTGTATCTGGCCTTGGAAAATGACTTGGAAATTATTCCTGTCCTCAACAAGATAGATTTGCCTAGTGCCAACCCCGAAGAGGTGACGGACGATATTGTGGACCTTTTAGGTTGCAATGCCGAGGATATAATCCCTGCAAGTGCAAAAACAGGCCTTGGGATAGAAGAAATACTAAGCGCGATCATTGAGCGCATCCCTGCTCCCAAAGGAAACGTAGACGAATCTTTACAGGCCTTGGTCTTTGATTCGGTCTACAATCCGTTCCGCGGTGTGGAAACCTATTTTAGGGTCATCAACGGCGAAATTAAAAAAGGACAAAAGATAAAATTCGTTGCAACAGATAAAGATTACTTTGCCGATGAGGTGGGTACCTTAAAACTGACGCAGCAGCCTAAACAAAGTGTTAAGGCCGGGGATGTTGGTTATTTAATTACCGGTATAAAAGATGCCCGCGAGGTAAAAGTGGGAGACACCATTACCGATGCGGCAAAACCTACCAAGAATCCCATTAGTGGTTTTGAGGATGTAAAGCCTATGGTATTCGCAGGTATTTATCCTGTAGACACCGAAGAATTCGAGGAACTGCGTTCCTCTATGGAAAAACTCCAACTTAACGATGCTTCCTTGGTTTTTGCGCCGGAAAGTAGTGCGGCCTTGGGCTTTGGTTTCCGTTGCGGCTTCTTGGGAATGCTCCACATGGAAATTATACAGGAGCGTTTGGAACGGGAGTTTGACATGACCGTTATTACCACCGTACCCAACGTAAGCTACCATGCATTTACACGAAAGGATCCCAATACGCCATTGATCGTCAACAACCCAACCGATTTACCGGATCCTTCCAGCCTAGATCGTGTAGAGGAGCCTTATATAAAGGCTACGATCATTACAAAATCGGATTTTGTGGGGAACGTAATGTCGCTTTGTATTGAAAAAAGGGGACAGATCACCAACCAGACCTATCTGACCACCGAGCGTGTGGAACTTAATTTTGATATGCCATTGGCCGAAATCGTCTTTGATTTTTACGACCGTTTGAAGACCGTTTCCAAAGGCTACGCTTCTTTTGACTATACCCCAATTGGCATGCGGGTTTCCAAACTGGTGCGTGTAGATATTTTATTGAACGCACAACCTGTAGATGCCCTATCGGCTTTGATTCATGCAGATAACGCCGTAAACATAGGTAAAAGGATGTGTGAAAAATTAAAGGAATTGATTCCTAGACAGCAATTTGATATTCCTATCCAAGCGGCCATTGGTGCCAAAGTCATCTCCCGAGAAACCACAAAGGCATTGCGTAAAGATGTAACGGCCAAGTGTTATGGCGGGGATATTTCTCGTAAGCGTAAACTGTTGGAAAAACAGAAAAAGGGTAAAAAACGTATGCGCCAAGTAGGTAACGTAGAAGTACCACAGGAAGCGTTTATGGCGGTGTTGAAGTTGAATGATTGATAACTTCTTTCCTCTTAATTCCACCGGTAAAGATGACAACCTATATTGCCCAATTTACGGCCAAACACCGAATTATTCAGCTAGAACAGAGCACCATTTTTATTTGGCAACAAGATCGGGGAGCTATAGACCCCACCCTTTTGGCTTCAAAAATAATAAGGGAATCCGCTGTTCATTTTTTTACTATGGTCGCTGGTATTAATTATGAAGTATTGCCAGAAGACATTGCCGTTACCGTTTTAAAAACTGAGTTATTTAACGGGTAGTTTACACAGGGCTTAGTTTTTGCTACAAGACAATCCCTCTAACTCCTACTTCCCATTAGGGTTTTGTTCCAGGGTCTTTACCGCATCTTCCAAAGAAACAGTTTCAGTATCGGCAACAAGCTCGCCGTTTAGGATTATTCCCTCATCCGTTTTACAGACATCAAAATCTGAAATATTAGGGACGTTACATTAATAACATCCTCCAGCTTCATTTACTTGCCGCTCTATTTCTGCGCACAGTTGCGACGCGGCATCTTCAAAACTGATATCGCTTGGAAGTTTAAAAAGTTCCCCTAGTCGCTCCCCATTTTCAAAAATCCCAACTTTATCGCCATCAACCTCACAAATTTCTACGCCTTCTATGTCGCAAGCACTACACTTTTTGTCGTCCGATTTTTCGCAGGAAACAACAGCCGTTACAAGCACCACATGTACACCCAATACTTTAACTTGTTTTTGTGCTGTTGCGTTTATTGATTGAATCCATTTTGTTTGATCGAGGGTTGTGTCCAAAAACTCGGAAACTTTAATCCGATAGGATTATAATCCAATGCCTGCCTCTTACGTTTAAAATTTTGAGTCCACTCCGAAAAGTAGCTTCGGTTTTTAATTCACAAAATTTCAATTCATACTAATTTTTTAAAAAATTGATTTACAGTTATTTAAAAACTGGCCTCATCTTAAATTTAACTTTTTAGCTATTTTCCTCTTTGGCTTAAGTTTTCGGAACAAGCGCAATTTTAGACCATCTACATGAAATTCAAAGATTACGCCTCTTCGGGTGTTTTAGGAAACTCCTTTCCAAGATAGGCCAATTTATACCCTTCTCCAATATCGGTAAATTCTTTACTAAAGGCAGGAATAATTTTAAGGTCGCCATTAGGTGTTTTTAGGAACAGGGGTACTATATCTTGGTCTGCTTTGGTAAGTTCTATCAGCCCTTCATAATGTTCGGTGTCGTTAAGGTCTATTTCATGGATAATAGGATTCTTTCTAGCCGCCTCTGTCAGCTTTATAAAATCATCGGTGTGGGAAAAAAGCCCTTCTTTGGGGTTGTTTTCCGGGTCGTTCATTTCATCGGCATCCACTAATCTAAAAGAACCGTTTTCCCCAAAGTCCCTTTGATACTTGTTTATGGTGTATTTGTTGATGTCCGAGTTTCCCGTTAAGGCCATTAAGTATCCAACATCGCTCAATTCTATATAATCGCTAAGCGAATCGGAATAGATATTGGCCGAAAAAGCCTCCAAACCTAATTTTGTAGCCTTGTTTACATTGGTTTCGTTGTTGTCTATAAGTACTACGTGCCTGTTGTTCTTTTGCAAGTAACTGGCAATAAGTCTGGAAGCTTTAGAAGCCCCGATAATAAGTATACCCTCGGATTTTCTCAAAAAGACCTTAACAAGTTTCGCAAAGAGCCTAGCCGTGGTGGCGTTGAGCAATACAGTACCCAGAACGATCATGAACACCAAGGGCGTAATGTACTCTGCCCCAGGCACATCCCTTGCAATTAACTTGGACCCAAAAAGGGAAGCAATACCCGCAGCGACAATACCTCTTGGCCCTACCCAACTTATAAACAATTTTTCCTTTAATAGAAGCGTGGAACCTGCCGAGCTTAAGAATACGCCCAAAGGCCGTATGAGAAAAACGATAATAGCAAAAAGACCGACCGTTTTCCAGGTAAGAATAAGCTCTAGGTCCGTTATATTGATGTTGGCTGCCAATAAAATAAAGAGAATCGATATCAACAAAACGCTGAGGGATTCCTTAAAATATAATAGCTCCTTTCGGTTGGGCAAATCCATATTCCCCATGACCATACCCATAACCACCACGGCCAATAATCCGGATTCGTGGGCAAAGATTTCCGACTCCACAAACACCAAAAGCACCACCGATAAGGAAACCACGTTTAAAAGATAATGTGGTATAAAATTCTTTTTAATGGCAAAGGCCAAGCCGTGAGCAAACGTAAACCCGAACGTAAACCCAAAGAGCAATATTTTTCCAAACTCGATCAATGCGGTCATAGTGTAGCCATCACCTCCGCCAACACTTATAAACTCAAAGACCAAAACGGCCGCCAATGCACCAATGGGGTCAATTAAAATCCCTTCCCATTTTAAGATGGTAGAGACATCTTTTTTAAGCGGTATATTCCTTAGAATTGGGGTAATTACTGTAGGGCCTGTTACAATGATCAATGCAGAAAACAAGAAAGAAATCTGCCAACTGAGCTCAAAGATGAAATGTGCGGCCAAACCTGCGGCCAAAAAGGTGACCAGCGAACCCAAGGTTATCAATTTGGTGATGACGGGTCCTACGTTCTTAATCTCGGAACGTTTTAGGGTAAGTCCACCCTCAAATAGAATCACACTTATGGCCAAAGACACAAAATAATAGAGTCCGTCTCCGGGAAACAATCCTTTTTTCCCGTTCCAAATAGGCTCTATAAGTTTTCCGCCATCTATCGTATATAGGGTTGCCAAGGGGCCTACAATCAAACCGATCAAGATCAAAGGTAGAATAGCCGGCAATTTTAAACGCCAAGCTACCCATTGGGCAATAATTCCAAGAATAATGATTCCTGCCAGTTCTACCATAATATACGTTTTGGGTAAAAATAATAATTTAAGAAGCTAGAATACGCGATACCGTATAGGAAAATAAATATCGTTATCAATAGCATCACTTTAAAAGATGTATGGTTTCAACAAAGAACGAGGCCGTGTGTTCTATTTAAGAAACCATCGTGTGTCGCAATATGTTTTTGTAAACCAACCCATTGCTACTTTTATACACCTACCTTTCCTTAGCTATCCGAACTTGCGGCATCTTACCTTAATAGGTCAAGAAGAACAAGACACCCCTAGCAATCCAAAAGAGCTAAAAGTAGGCTTTTTTAATACAGTCCTAAATGATAAACTATTCTTAATACTTTAGGGGTTTCAATAGGAATTATTATTTTGCCCCCTTATGAAGATGTACCCCATAGAAACCGGTAATTTTAAGTTGGATGGTGGTGCCATGTTCGGCGTGGTTCCAAAGACCATCTGGCAACGCACCAATCCGGCGGATGCCAGCAACCTAATTGACATTGCGGCCAGAAGCCTTTTGATAGAAGATGGCGATAAACTTACCCTTATAGATACCGGCCTTGGCAATAAGCAATCCGATAAATTTTTTGGCTATTACCACTTGTGGGGCGATTTTAATTTGGATGCTTCCCTAGCGGCACAAGGGTTTCATAGAGACGACATTAGCGATGTGTTCATGACCCATTTGCATTTTGACCATTGTGGGGGAAGCGTACAATGGGACAAAAACCGCACAGGATACGAGCCCGCTTTTAAGAATGCCAAATTTTGGACAAACGAGGATCATTGGAAATGGGCGACGCAACCCAACCCCAGGGAAAAAGCTTCGTTTTTGACCGAAAACCTGCTCCCTATGCAAGAAAGTGGCCAGCTTCACTTTTTGCCTATGAACCAACTCCCTTATATGGAAACTTCCGAACTGGGTTTCGGTATCCATTTTGTAGACGGACATACCGACAAGCAAATGCTTCCCCAAATTACGTACGAGGGCAAAACCATAGTGTACGTGGCCGACCTGATCCCCACCGTAGGCCATATTCCATTGGTCTATGTCATAGGCTACGATACCCGTCCGCTGATTACCCTGAAAGAAAAAGAAGCTTTTTTGAACTATGCCGCGGACAACGAAATATATCTGTGTTTTGAACACGATGCACACAACCAATTATGCACCGTAAAGCATACCGAAAAAGGCGTACGTTTAGATACCGTTTACACTTTTGATGAACTCTTTAATTAATATATTTGTCCGTTACAGGCTAAAAAATAGCCCCAATCCCGCACTATAAGCAAGAACAATTTTTAAACACATTCCATTAACACTAATAATTAAAATATGACCAGTACTATTTCCAAGTCCGTTTTTCTTCTTTCGTTACTTAGCCTAGTAGGCTGCGGCAGTACGGGAGGATTGATCCTTACCCCCGTTGCGAACATAGACACAACGCCCTTAAAAATTTCAGACCTCAGTACCACTGAAAAACAGAATTGGGGCCATTTAGACTTGGTGTCCGATACCATACCGGGCATGAGCGTTGACAAGGCTTACTCGGACATCATTAAAAACAAAAAAGGCAAGCAAGTCATTGTAGCCGTTTTGGATTCGGGAATTGACTTAAGCCACGAAGATTTGGACGATGTACTTTGGACCAACAAAGGCGAAAAGCCGGGAAACAACAAGGATGATGACGGTAACGGATATATTGATGATATCCACGGATACAACTTTTTAGGGGAGTCCTATAACGAGCAGTTGGAATATCCCCGTATGCTAAGGCTCAATATTGGCGATGAGGCCACTTTGGCAAAAGCGAAGGCGAAACTGGACACCGATTATCAAGAGGCACTGCAGAACAAACAACAGTACGAGCAGATTTTACAGGCCGTAAAAGATGCAGATGTGGCAGTTAAAAAACAACTGGGAAAAGATAGCTATTCCAAAAAAGAAGTGGCCGCCATCGTAACCACGGACGAGGGTATGCTTAGAAACAAGGCCGTTCTTGCCCAAATGTTCTCTATAAAGGACACCATTCCGGAAGTCTTGGAAGAACTGGGCGATGGCATCAAATATTTTACGGAGCGCTTGAACTATAACCTGAACAAAGATTTTAACGGTAGAAAGGTAGTGGGCGATAATCCATACGATTGGAACGATAAAATCTACGGCAACGGCAACCCGAACAATCGTGTGGACGACGAAAGCCACGGGACACACGTAGCGGGAATTATTGCCGCGGAACGCAACAATGGCAAAGGTGCCAATGGGGTGGCCAATAATGTGGCCATTATGAGTATACGTGCGGTACCCAATGGGGATGAATACGATAAGGACATTGCCTTGGGCATACGTTATGCCGTGGATAACGGAGCAAAAGTGATAAACGGTAGTTTTGGAAAATCCTTCTCCCCAAATGCGCAATGGGTGTACGATGCCCTAAAATATGCCGCAGAAAAAGGCGTGCTTTTTGTACATGCGGCTGGTAACGATGGGGCGGATTTGGACAATCCTGCCAACCCTAGCTTTCCAAATGACCAAATAAACAACGGCGCCGAATTCTCGGACAATGTCATTACCGTTGCTGCCTTGGACCCAAAATATGGCTCTAGCCTTTTGGCGTCCTACTCTAACTATGGCAAAATAAACGTGGACGTTTTTGCTCCAGGTACGGATATCTATTCTTCCTACCCAAACAATGAATATGAGTATTCCCCGGGCACTTCTATGGCCGCTCCGGCGGTTGCCGGTGTTGCCGCCTTATTGTTTTCCCAGTATCCAAGCTTAACGGCGACACAGGTAAAAAAGATTATCCTTCAATCGGGCTTGCCGATCAAGGCCAAAGTGGTATTGGGTGGTGATGCTTCCAAAAGTGCTACGCTGCAATCTATATCCGTATCCGGTAAAATTGTCAATGCCTACAATGCCTTGATTATGGCATCAAACGTAGCGAACGGTACACTCCAATTATAAAATCAAACAAAATGAAAATGATGCGATTATTAGTAACGATACTTCTGGTTCAAGGATCTGTTTTTTCGGCCTTGGCACAAAACCAGACTTCCTATTGGCAGCAGCATGTAGATTATAGCATGGAAGTGGACATGGATGTGGAAACCTATCAATACGCGGGCACCCAAAAATTGATCTACACCAACAATTCGCCAGACGAACTAAATAGGGTGTACTACCATTTATATTTTAATGCCTTTCGGCCTGGCAGCGAAATGGATATGCGTTTGCAGAGCATTGAAGATCCGGATGGCAGAATGATGACCGAGGATAAAAAGAGCAGGATTTCCATATTGGCTGAAAACGAAATGGGTTACCTGCATGCTGAAAGTTTAACTCAGGATGGGCAAACGGTTTCCTTTACCGAAGAAGGCACCGTACTCGTGGTAGAATTGGCAAAACCGATTGCCCCCGGCACTAAAACCACCTTTGATATGCGTTTTAAAGGTCAGGTTCCCTTACAAATTAGAAGGTCTGGCAGAAATAGCGAGGAAGGCGTTGCCCTTTCCATGGCGCAATGGTACCCCAAACTGGCAGAGTACGATTTTGAAGGTTGGCATGCCGATCCCTACATTGCCCGCGAGTTTCACGGGGTTTGGGGAGATTTTGATGTAAAACTTACGCTGGACAAAGAGTATACGGTTGGCGGAACAGGTTACTTACAAAATCCGCAAGAGATTGGACACGGTTATGAGGCTCTCGGCACCAAGGTGAAGAAGCAAAAAGGAAAAACCCTGACTTGGCATTTTAAAGCGCCCATGGTGCACGATTTTATGTGGGCCGCAGACCCGGAATACATTCACGACACCTTGCAAATGGAGAACGGCCCTACCTTACATTTCTTGTACAAGGACAATCCGGAAATTCTGGAAAACTGGAAGAACCTACAGCCAAAAACAGCGGAAGCCATGACCTTTTTTAATACCGCTATTGGTGAATATCCTTATGAGCAGTACTCCGTTATCCAAGGTGGGGATGGAGGCATGGAATATGGCATGAGTACCCTGATTACGGGAGATCGAAAATTCGGAAGCTTGGTAGGCGTAATGGCACATGAAATGGCGCACTCCTGGTTTCAGTTTGTATTGGCCACCAACGAGGCCAAACACGAATGGATGGATGAAGGCTTTACCTCCTTTATTTCCAGCCTTTGCATGAACGAGATCATGGACGAAAACAAGGCCAACCCTTTTGAAGGCTCGTATAGAGGTTATTTCAATCTGGTCGCCTCCGGGAAAGAGCAGCCACTCGGTACCCACGCAGACCGTTACGGTTTAAACTTTGCCTATGGTGTTGCCGCCTACAGTAAGGGTGCCATCTTTTTGTCCCAATTGGGCTATGTTATCGGTCAGGATAAATTAATGGAAACCTTAAAAAAGTACTACGCCGACTTTAAGTTCAAACACCCCGTGCCCAATGATATAAGGCGAAGTGCAGAAAAAGTTTCCGGCATGGAGCTGGATTGGTATTTAATGGACTGGACACAGACCACCAACACCATTGACTATGGTATAAAAGAGGTTACGGGCGATGGCTCGGAAACCACCATAACCTTGGAGCGCATTGGCCTAATGCCCATGCCTATGGATGTTCTAGTGGTCTTTGAAGACGATACCCGCGAAACTTTTTATGCACCATTACGTATGATGCGCGGCGAAAAGGAAAACCCGTATCCTGCCATTACTCGCACGGTATTGGAAGATTGGCCTTGGGCGAACCCTAGCTACTCTTTTAACATTGGCAAACCGGTAGCGCAAATTAAGGCCGTGGTTCTAGATCCATCTCAATTGATGGCAGATGTGAATTTGGAGAACAATGTTTGGCAGGCTGGGGAGTAGGGTTGTTGTGATGATGTTTATGAGTTAGCTGCAAACTGAAAAATAATGAGTGGAAAGGAGCGTATTAGAGGTTATTTATTTCAGTCATTAATAGCTGTACTTAGCTCCCCGCTCGCGCTCGTTTGTAACTATGGCCCACAACAGTAGTGCATAAGCATACTAAAAAACATTGCCTTGGGTTTATTGTATGCTATTTTACTTACTCTTGCGGAGCGGAAGTACCGTTTGTCGAAAAGTTTATACCCATTTTTGAAATTTTGCGTTAGTAGAGTTCCAAATCTATACATGTATGCGTTTCTCTATAGTTGCAACCCTTGCAATAGGTATTGCCTTTTTCCTCGGTTCTTGTTCAAAAGAGGCCATTATTCTTGATAATCAAGAAGAGCAAATTACCCCGATCAATCTAACCGCACGAAAGGACGCACAAAAATTATATGAAGAGTATTATATAAACTCCAAAACCGAATTGGGCGATGTAGCTTGGTCCGGTGATGAACCCTCTTGCAACGCTGGTGCTATTCCGCCAAATACAATGGACAAGATTTTTATGCGTATCGAATATTTCAGAAAGGCGGTGGGTCTTACCAATACCATTTCAGAAAATGAAATCAAAAACGAAAAGGCACAACATGCAGCTTTGATGATGAAGTCAAACGGCACATTAGATCATTCTCCTCCTGCAAGCTGGAAATGTTATACCGAAAAAGGAAAGGATGGCGCTAGTAATTCCCTTCTGACACAAACAAGAAATGCCGAGGCGGTAGATGCCTATATGAGAGATTCCGGTGTGGCGAATGGCCCTGTAGGCCACAGAAGATGGCTACTTTGGCCTAGATTACAGGAGATAGGTGTTGGTAATACCGATAATACCAACGCAATTTGGGTACTGGGCAACGCCGAAGCACGTCCGGCCGACGCCCCAGAATTCATTTCTTGGCCTCCAAAAGGCTACGTTCCCAAGCAATTTGCCTATCCTAGATGGTCTTTTTCAATTGCAAATGCCGATTTTACCGCTACCAGCATAACGATGAAAGATGTAAACAATAAATCCGTGGCGCTCAACATTGAGGAACTGAACAACATCTATGGCGATAGAACCATTGTATGGGTGCCTTCTATAAATACTAATTTGTTAACGGAAGACACCGTCTTCAAAGTAAGCCTTAAAAATGTTGGTGTGGGAGATGAAATGAAAGATTTAGATTATGAGGTTATCCTTTTTGATGGGAACGATTGAAAACAAACTACCTCGGGGCAGAGCCTACGAGGTATTAAAATTCAAAAAAAGTCAGATTCCAAACTCTAAAGAAACGAGACAAAGTCTCGGGGTATTAAACGCGCAAAACTAATAAATCTACTACCTGAAAATACGCGTTAACAAGTAGTCGATAAGTATACTTACTTGTTTTTGATATTCCAAGTAAATTTGATGTGTAATGCTTTGGAATGGACATGATAGCGGACCAAAACAAAAATTCTATCTCCTCGCTACCGGCAGTTTATAACTGGTGGCCATAACCCAATTAGAAGAAAATACCACAACCTTAGGTTTCCTTTATGTTCTTTTTACTCTTCTGGTTTATTTGGTTCGCCGTTAGTTAGAAATTAACGATAGTGCAAATTCTTGCAACAGCAAGAGGAAAAGCAAAAGGTAAGTAACTATCTACTGCTCTACCAGCGATAACTCTACCTGTCGGCAACAGATTGAAGAACAGCATCCAAAATAAAAACGGAAATCGTAACTTTGAATAAATCGGACTGAAAATGGACATACAATCTAGAAAACTGACTTTCATTCAGGAATTTCTTCTTAGACAGAACGAAGATATCATCCTCGGGCTTGAAAAAATGTTGAAAAAGCATAAGTCCATAGGTTACGAAGAAAGCCTCAAACCTATGTCAATGGAGCAATTTAACGCCGATTTTGACCAATCATTAGAAGATTTGGCAAACGATAACGTTATTAGCGCGAGGGATTTAAAGTAAGAAATCAAAAATGGAACTAACGGTTTTTCTGGCTAGCCAAGCTGTTGGCAAATAGGTATATCCGCGAAGAGGTTAAAATCAAGGTTTGCCATAGGTTTAGGCTTTAATGAAAATACGATGCTAAACATCAGCCTATAAAAACGAATAATTATCGCAAATGCCCCTTCAAGTAGACAACACATACCCCAAAAAGGAAAAACTAAAGAGCAAAAAACGCATAGCACAGTTGTTTGCGGAGGGAAAGGCACTTACCGTCTTTCCCATTAAATTGATCTATATTAAAAGCACCGATCAAGAAGCATTCCTACAGGCCGGAGTGGCAGTACCCAAAAAGAACTTTAAAAGTGCCGTGAAACGCAATCACATGAAACGACTTTTGCGGGAGTCCTATAGATTGAACAAAAGCCTTGTTGACAACAATACGGAAGATACCTTTGCGTTTCTATTTTTATACCTTGGCAGGGAATCACTTTCTTTTGATGCAATCCAGCACAAAATGAAGCTTTTGTTGCGTAAATTTAACGACGATATAAAGAAAAGCCAATAACGCCTAGCTAGACGAGTTGTTACATAGAGATGGGTTTACGAAATGGGAATGCCGTGCGATAGGATTGATTCCTTATCCCGTGGTTAATAAATAGTTATACATGAAAAAATTACTTAGAAAAAGAGTCATTGTTCCCATCATAGCCGTCACTTTTCTTGTGGTGGGCAGCAGCTTTAAGAGCGACTTTTTTGAGATTGCCAAACAGATAGAGATTTTTACCACCCTTTTTAAGGAGCTGAACATGAACTATGTGGACGAGACCAATCCCGCAGAGTTGATGGATACCGCCATAAAAAACATGTTGGAAGGTCTGGATCCCTACACCAAGTTTCTAAACGAACAAGACGTAGAGGCCTACCGCATAAACAACGCTGGCGAATATTCCGGCATTGGTGCCCTTGTGCGTTCCTATAAGGACAGATTGCTTGTTGTGGAGCCGCATGAAGGCTACCCGGCGGACAAGGCCGGCCTAAAGGCTGGGGACGAAATCATTCAAATAGGAGACATCAAAGTGGCCGATTTTGAGGATAACGCCAGCGAGCTGTTGAAGGGAGCGAATAACACATCGGTGTTTATTACGTATAAGCGCCAAGGCAAAATAAGCAGTACCACCATAAAACGCGAAGGGATAGAGGTCGATGCCGTTCCTTTTCACAGCATGATAGACGATAAGACCGGCTACATCGTATTGTCCAAATTTAATGAAAAGGCATCTAGCCAAACCAAATCGGCCTTATTGGACCTAAAGGGAAAGGGCGCAGAGAAAATTATCCTGGACCTGCGCGATAACCCAGGCGGACTTTTATCGGAAGCTATCAACGTAACCAACTTGTTCGTGCCCAAGGGAGAGCTCATCGTAACCACCAAATCCAAAGTAAAGAAATTCAACAGCGAATACAAGACAAAAGATGAGCCTGTAGACACGGAAATTCCTTTAGTAGTTCTTGTAAACGGTAGCAGTGCGTCTGCCAGTGAAATCGTTTCCGGAAGCTTACAGGATTTGGACAGGGCAGTTATCATGGGCGCACGCAGTTTTGGAAAAGGCTTGGTACAACGGCCTTTGAAATTGACTTATGGTACGCAGTTAAAAGTGACCATTTCTAGATACTACACCGCTTCGGGACGCTGCATACAATCGCTGGATTATTGGAACAGGGACGATGAAGGGAAAGCGGTGCGTACGACCCAATTCAACGATTTTACCACCCGTAACGGAAGAAAAGTGCAAGATGGTGGCGGCGTGCTGCCGGATATTGAAATAGCCACGGTAAAAACCAATGACCTTACCAAAGCCTTATTGCAAAATAATGTGATATTTGACTACGCTACCAATTACCACTACAGTAATACCTTGGGTGCTGTTGATGATTTTAAGTTTTCAAATGCCGATTTCAATAATTTTAAGGATTTTGTAAAAGCAAGCGACTTCTCCTTCGAAACAAAGGCCGAAGAAGCTATTAAAATAGCGCTTTCCGGAGAGGAGAACGATTTTCTGGGAGCCGATGTTAATGCCAGTTATAAAACCCTTTTGGCCAATATAGAAAAAGGCAAGATAACGGCCTTGGACAAGTACCAAGATCAGATTCAAAAAAACCTAGAGGACGAAATCGTAAAGCGTTACTTCTACAGAAAGGGACTTTATACCTACTACCTTAACCACGACGATGCCATTATGGCCGCAACAGAGCTGTTGGGCAACGAAGGGAAGTATGCGGGAATATTGAAGTAAAACCGGAGCATCTATTTTAGAAGATTAGAAAATTAAGTGATAAAAACACTTTTTACAATGGTATTTTGTCATAAAAAGTAAACGTTTTCATTATTCCCATATCTTTCCAGTTTCACACAAGACATTCGTCTTGAGGTACAGACCAGCAACATGAAAAAAATGATATTAGGGTACTTTCCTTAGTATTCATAGCACTAGTTTCCTGTAGTGATGATGACGTCAGGGACAGCTTTTAGCAAAGATCAACGCAACAATAGCGTAAAACGGAATAAAATTGATGAGTAATATAACTTTTATGGCCAAAGTGAAGTTTTTTACCATAGCAGCTATAGTCATTTCCGGTATCATCTTTTTTGTGGCCTTTAAGGATAATGTCCCGCAGACAACTGATCAAAAACCGTTTTTTGAACAGGTAGACCGTTGGGAACTTCCTAGTCGGCTCAGGGAAATTTCCGGCATGGCCTGGTTGGAAGATACTAAGTTGGCGGCAGTACAAGATGAGGACGGGATTATTTTTATTTACGATCTGATAAAAAGAAAAGTGGTGGAAGAAATTCATTTCGGTGCTAGTGGCGATTATGAGGGTCTTGCCATTAACGGCACTACGGCTTATGTGTTGCGAAGTGACGGAGTCATTCTTGAAATCACCCATTTTAAAGGGGACAGCTTAAAAACAAAAACCTACACCACGCCTTTTAGTGTAGAGAACAACATGGAAACCCTGTTTTTTGATGCGGTAAATAACCAACTATTGATTTCTCCAAAGGATAGTGATTTACAACATAAGGGGCAAAAGGGTATTTATGCATTTAACTTAGCTAAGAAAGAGTTCAATACGGAGCCCATATTCTCTCTGGCTATGAACGATGAGGTCTTGAGCCCTTTTGTAGAAAAGGATTCGGAGAAAACCTTCCGGCCATCGGATTTGGCCATACATCCAGTAAGCGGAGAAATTTATATTTTGGAAGGCGGATACCGAGCCTTTTGGGACCCAAATTGATTTATACCAAACTGGTTACGAGTGGATGGAACACTCCACGTACGCAAAGAGCAATCCAAAAAATATAGGAGAATTTCCACGAATACTGATAGGTGGAAAAGACTGTAAACAGCCTTATTCTGCCAGTCTTTTAAATATTTCGGCCATGAGTTATGGTTCCTTGAGTAAAAATGCGATACTGGCTATGAACCAGGGTGCCAAGATGGGTAATTTTGCCCATAATACGGGTGAAGGTGGTATTAGCGACTATCATTTGCAGCCTGGGGGCGACCTTATTTGGCAAGTAGGTACCGGATATTTTGGATGTAGAAAGGACGATGGCACTTTTAACGAGGAAACGTTTAGGGAAAATGCCTAGAGGCCAGAGGTAAGGATGATAGAAATAAAGCTTTCCCAAGGCGCAAAACCAGGGCATGGAGGAATTTTACCGGCTATAAAGAACACACCCGAAATAGCTAAAATAAGGCACGTAGAACCTGGGGCAGCGGTTCATTCACCACCATCCCACTCCGCATTTAGCGACCCTATTCAGTTCATGTATTTTATTGAAAAGCTCAGGGGATTTATCAGATGGCAAACCTGTTGGATTTAAGTTGTGTATAGGCAGAAGGCAGGAGTTTATGGATTTCTGCGAAGCCATGATCTTTACCGGAATCACACCGGATTTTATAACAGTGGATGGGGGCGAAGGAGGCACAGGGGCAGCGCCCTTAGAGTTTTCCAATACCATGGGTATGCCTATGCGCGAAGGCTTGATCTTTGTGCACGACACGCTTGTTGGTTTTGGACTTAGAAAGGAAATAAAGGTCATTGCCGCAGGTAAGATTATTACAGGGTTCGATATGGCAAGGGCTATGGCCTTGGGCGCTGACGGCTGTAACAGTGCGCGGGCCATGATGTTGGCCGTAGGGTGTATATAGGCCCTACAGTGCAACACGAATATATGTCCGGTAGGTGTCGCAACGCAAAATAAGTCACTTATGAAAGGTCTCGTGGTTGCTGATAAGGCCCCAAGGGTAAGAAATTTTCAGGAGGCAACGATAAAGAGTTGTTTGGAACTTATAGCGGCGGCCGGGCTTAATGGCCCCGAGGAACTAAGACGCGAACATATTAACAAGCGTATGGGTATGTTTGAAGTGAAGAACTACGACGAAATCTACCCCTATATACCGGAAGGCTGTCTACTGGATGTTGCACATATTCCAGATAGCTATGTCCGATATTTTCAGCTTACGAGAATCATGAAATAGGTAATGCAAGAATCCAGATCTGGCAGCTTAAAAAAGCCTGCTAACATCTTGTTACTGGTAGGAATTCTTTTTATTGCCATAAACCTTCGTCCCGCTTTGGCGGGGGTAGGTACTTTGATAGCCAATATTAAGGAAGGTACAGGACTTTCCAATTCCCTTTTGGGTTTATTGACCACCCTACCCTTACTCGCTTTTGGGGTAGTCTCCATTATAACGCCCCTCTTTACCAAAAGGTTTGGGATGGGAGGCACCCTATTGGGAGCTATGGTGTTGTTGGCCGTGGGTATTGGAATAAGGTCTATTGATTGGGTTCCAGCACTTTATTTTGGCACCTTACTATTGGGGATTGCCATCGCTTTTGGCAATGTGCTCCTACCGAGTTTGACCAAACGTAACTTTTCGAAAAACTCCGGATTAATCACCAGTTTATATTCCAGTGTCCATGGCATTGGGAGCATCGTTGGCAGCTGGTTTAAGCGTTCCATTTGCAGAGAACGCTGGTTTTGGATGGCGTGGCTCTCTTGGTGTATGGGCAGTATTGGCACTTTTGGCCGCTGTAGTGTGGCTACCGTAATTGACCCGACTTAAGAAATCCGCCCCTAGCCGTAGTTTTAGCGAGGCCATGGAAAACCTGACTAGATCGAGGCCGGCATGGCAAGTAGCCTTGTTCATGGGTTTGCAGTCCCTTACCTTTTATGTAATATTAGCGTGGTTGCCGGCTATTCTCCAGAGTATGGGATACGATGCCTCTTTTTCCGGATGGATGCTATCCCTTTGCCAAGCAACCGGAATTTTGGGTTCTTTAGTGATGCCTACCCTGGCAGGAAAGAAAAAAGATCAGCGTAACATAGTTTTGTTTTTAGTGCTTACGGAAACCATAGGGCTTACCGGGTTATTGATCCCGGCACTTGGACCTGTAGCTATTTGGGTGTCGTTCATAGGTTTTGTTTTGGGCGGCACTTTTGGACTTGCTCTACTTTTCATCGTTTTGCGTTCCAACGATGCCGAGTCCGCCACGGAACTTTCTGGTATGGCGCAGTCCATTGGTTATTTTGTTGCGGCAACCGGCTCCCTAATTTTTGGTGCTCTTTTTGACCTTACGCAATCCTGGACCTATCCTATTCTATTACTTTTTGTCATCGCCCTCATAAAATTGTTTATGGGTCTAGGTGCAGGAAAACCGGGTAAGGTGCGTTAGGTATTTGGCCAAAAAGGACCATACATTTCTTAATGGATTTTATTCTTTAAGCCTACTTTTAGGGTTCCTGTTCTTATGACTGCGCTTACTAATTTTCTTCATTCTATTTTTATTTAATAGTACTCCTTTATGAGAATGGTTCGTTGATATGTAATGATTAACCCGCTACCAAAGTCTGGCAGTTTCCGCCATCTTTTCCCGTCCCTAAAGGGTGGGACGTCAGAAGTTTTTTTGCCTCCCTTTTGTCTAGTTTGTCTAGGGTAAAACAGGGGCATTTCTGGTAGGGGGTGAATAATTATGGGCTGATATCCATATTAAAGTAAAGATCACGGAAGAATTAGGATTTGCTTAAAATAAGCAGGATCAAACACAATTTATATGTAAATTTAACGTTAATTAATTGTAAACATAAAACATTTTACTTAGTTTTATTGGACGTTAAAAGCAAGAAACCATGAAGAGAGATAGCAGCACATTAGAAAACTTAAAGCAATCACACAGGAATTTTATTGAAAACTTACGGTCCTACGGAACCAAGTTCAGGAATTTTTATACCCTGATCTATAGTGTCTAGGAATTAAATCAGTAAAGTTTTTCACTTTTAACTCGAAATAATTTAAAGATTATTCCAGTAGGTTTCATGTAACAATTATGGAAAGAACTGAAGAATTGCCACTGTTATTTGCTTTTTCTTCGGATTTGAAGATGGAAAGGTAAAGGATCCATAGTAACGGTTATAGACCTCACTCTTTTAAAAGATACCACTCAATACCCTCCAGATTGCCGCGTCTTCCCATTTCTTTGGGCGGATAATTAGCTACTAGATAATCTACTATAATTGCTTCATTTTTACCCAAATCCCATAAATTTTGGGTCTCTTGCATCCATTTTATAGTAGCTATCCAACCTTCTTTGTTCATACGGTTCTGTATGACCAGTTTGGAGGAATGGCAATTAGTACAATTATTTACCGTTTCCATAAGGCCTGGGGCATCTATAAACCCTGTGCGTACATGAATACCATTTTCAATTTTATCGTAATCATCTTCGTCTGTAATGGATACTATTGTTTCTGCCGGTGCTTGGCCTTTAAAAGCAGATAAGGTAGGGTCTGCCATAAGATAAATACCCATAAAGGTTATGACACCTATAAAGCACCAAAGTATAAACTTAAGCCTATAAGTGCCGCGTACACTTCCCCTGAATTTTGTAGACTTGTTCTCCATGTGCTTATGTAACTTTTATGGCTATTCTTTGGCAGGCGTTGTTCAGATATCCTTTGGGATTCCAACCCGGAATAAGCATGGGTTGGGAGGTGCCTTGCGCATCCGTAGCCCTGGACCATATTTCATAATAGCCCTTTTTAGGAAAATCTACCCGGGCGGAAAAGTGTTGCCATGCCAAACGATTCGCAGGTTTTTCTATTGGGCAGGCTTGCCAAGTAGCGCCAAAGTCTATGGAATATTCCATTTTTGCAACCTCTAGTTCGCCGGCCCAAGCGTGGCCTCTAATATCTAACTTTTTTCCATTTAAAATCATGGCTCCCGTTTTCGGATGGGTAATCAATGACTTTACGGGCATGGATTCTATGATGCACATATCCTTTTCATTAACTTCTACTCCTGGAGCCACAGGATTACAAGGTAACTTGTAAGAGTCTCCTGTCATTTTTGGACCGTCGTGTACCTTGTTGCGAATACTAATGCGCTGTAGCCATTTTCCGGAAACAGAGGCGGGCCAGCCTCCTGCCACCAATCGTAAGGGATAACCGTGGACTAAGGGAATATCCTCACCGTTCATTTTAAAGGCGAGCAAGGTTTCATCCTGTAGCGCTTTAGCCATTGGGGCACCACGGGAAATTGGTTCTTTTTCAGGATCCCTGCTTAGGTGTTGGTCTATGGCGTGATAGCCAATGTAGACCGCATCTTTCTTAATGCCTGCATCTTCCAACACATCGCGCAGGCGAATTCCTGTCCATTCTGCGCAATATACGGCTCCAATGGTCCATTGGTTTCCCTTTGTAGGCGGATTGAACTCCGCACGCCCATTGCCACCACATTCTAAGGTAAGCTGGTAGCTGTATTGCTTAAATTTTGATTTTAGCTCTGCCAAGGTGTAGGTCTTCTCCTTGTGAACCGATTCCCCGTCTATAGTTAGTGTCCAATTATTGACATCTATACCTTCTGGAACTAGGCCATTGTTCCTAATAAAAATATACTTGTTGGGTGTTACCTTGTCATCTAAAAGATGTGCTTGCGCCTCCATGTTCCATGGTTTGTCGTTCAGGAGCACCATTTCCTTGTCCTTATCAAATAGTTTATAAGGGTCTGGATGTTGTAGGGCCAAGGGAACATAACCTTTAGGTAGGTTTCTGCCGAACACGATTTCGGTGCCCAAGGAAGCGGATAGCGCCGCCAAAGCGGCACGTCCTATGAATTTTCTTCGTTCCATAGTAAGTTATTTACCGTTTCAAGATATGATTTTTTTTACTTTTCAGCCATTAACTTTTCGTTTCAGCCTCTAGGGAGGTCGGAAGTTCAAAAACTTGCAGTTTAAAAAAGGGAAGTGCGGCAAGGAGATGATCAAAGATATCCGCCATAACATATTCGTAGTTTTCCCACCGCTTATCTGCGCTAAAGGCATAAATTTCTAATGGGATTCCCTGAGATGTTGGTGCCAATTGGCGTACCATTAGGGTCATTCCCTTGTTAATTGCCGAGTGGTGTTCCAGATACTCGGTAATGTATTTTCTAAACACACCTATATTGGTAAGGTTCCTGCCGTTTATAGCTAAATCCTTGTTGGCGTTTTTATGTTCGTTGTATTCGGAAATCTGTTGGTTTCTAGTGCTGAGGTAGGGCTGTATCAGCTCGATTTTTTGTAATTCATCTACATCACTATCCGATAGAAAATGGATGCTTTTTTGGCTAATGATAAGTGCTCTTTTAATGCGTCTTCCTCCAGAATCCTGCATACCGCGCCAGTTCTTAAAGGAATCTGAAATTAGTGCATAGGTAGGAATGGTCGTAATTGTCTTATCAAAATTCTGCACTTTTACCGTAGCCAACGTAATCTCCACTACATCGCCATCTGCCCCGTATTTTTCAAAAGTAATCCAATCGCCAATACGTACCATGTCGTTGATACTTACCTGTATGCTGGCTACAAGTCCCAATATAGAGTCCTTGAACAGTAAGAGGATAATGGCAGATCCAGCTCCTAAAGCGGTAAAAAATTTCCAAACACTTGCTTCGGTTACAATGGCGAATATCGTCAAAACACCCAGTATCCAAGCAAAAATCATGAATACCTGAACGTAACTGTCCATAGGTTTGTCCCGGAACCTTGGCTTGGTCTTTAAGTAGTCGTTCGTACTTCGCAGTAATTTTTTGATTACCGTAATAGCGAGCACTACGAACAAAACCTGTAGTACTTTTTCCGCAATTTTCCCGGCGTACTCAAAATCTACTAAGGCCATGGGTACCAGATCGAACAGCAGAATAAGCGGAAGGATATGCGCTACGTTGCGTGGTACTTTATGGGTAACCAAAAAATTGTCAAAATTCGTTTTTGATTTCCTTGCTAGTTTCACGGAAATGGATCGGAGTATTTTCCAAACAATTAAATCTAGGATGAACACAAGAACAAAAATGAGAATCAGTAGAATGCCCATATTCAAGTATGAGGCTAGGTTTTCGCTTATACCTGTTTTCAAAAGATAATCGTAAAGTATACTGACGGTTAGGTCTTTCATACATCGTTCTTACTGTAAATAAATAGTAAACTCTTCCTGTGCCTTTAGCTATAACAAAAGAATAGAATGCAAATGTATTTCTAAACCCTAACTTCTTTAAGCTATTAAAGGATGGTTTTTTTATACTCGGGTTTCTCTTTTAGTATGGTTTCCCAATCGGGCAAGATGGCGTCACTTTTTTTTGTGAACCTCAAGACCGTATATCCTATTATGGCTGAAATAAACGAGCCTATCAAAATACCTATTTTTGCGGAATCTATATATAATGGACTATCCACAAAGGCTAAACTACCGATAAAAATGGACATCGTAAATCCAATTCCGGCCAAGAAGGCAACACCAACAATATGTTGTGGCCTTAAGTCCTTGGGCATATCTATGATCTTAAGTTTATGGGCCAAAAAAACAATAGTGGTTATGCCTAAACCTTTTCCAATAACAAGACATATAACCAAGGTAATTATCATTGCGGTATCCAAGGTCATGTCGCCAGTAAGCAGCACACCGGCATTGGCCAGGGCAAAGACCGGTATAATAAAATAAGCTACCCAATTATGTAGACCGTGTTCTAGGTGTTGTAATGGGGATTGATAACTGTCTGTCCAATTTTCAAGATCATCTATATGGGCAATTTGTTCTTGGGACAAAACAGGTGTGTCCAATCTTTTTGCATTTTTTATCTTTTCTAGAATCGATGCCAGATTATCTATAAAGGCAGGGGTCATTATTTTTTGTTGTACGGGTACGGAAAACGCCAGTAATATTCCGGCCAGTGTAGGGTGAATACCGGACTTTAGGAATAAGGTCCAAATAAAGATGCCAAATGTCACAAGTAGGAATTTTGAATAAAACCCCTTGTAAGATAATGTATAAAGAATACCCAATAGTACAAACGCGCCGGCGAGCATAATTAGATCAATGTCGTTACTATAAAATATAGCGATGGCGAGCACTGCGCCTATATCATCAACAATAGCAAATGCGGTTAAAAAAATTTTTAAACTTAAAGGAACACGGTTTCCTAATAGGTTTAAAATAGCCAAGGAAAAGGCAATATCCGTAGCCATGGGTATTCCCCATCCTTTATATGTTTCGGGGTTTTCATTTAGAAGGATATAAAACAAAACCGGAATAGCCATGCCTCCAATAGCCCCTACTAAGGGAAACACCATTTTTTTAACGGAGTTTAGTTCTCCGATCAGTAATTCCCTTTTAATTTCTAGGCCTATTAAGAAGAAGAATATAGCCATTAAGCCATCATTGATCCATAAAATCAAGGGTTTTTCAAGTTCAAAAAAACTAGAAGTAAATCCAATTTTCAATTGCCATAAGTCACTATAGCCTTCGCCCCAAGGGGAGTTTGCCCAAATTAGCGCTATGATGGTTGTGACCAGCAATAGGATTCCGCTAAAGCTTTCAATTTGAATGAATTTCTGAAATGGGGATAATTTATTAGTTTTAACCATACGCTTTTGTTCTCTGTAAAATATTCGTTTTTACTTTATTAATTCTTTGGCAGCATTACTCTATAAACGTCTGGCACTTTAGCACAAAAATAGTGGTCTTATTTCTTAAAAACAATTTTCCCGAATTACCCCTAAAGCAACCTAACTAGGAGACTTGGAGGTTATCTGATAGGTAATGGTAGGTAAATAGCTAGGATTTTCTTGCAGTATATCCTTAAAAAATAACCAAATTCCTTATGAAACGGCTTTGATAAAGGATATTTTTGACGTGAAACTCATTTAACCAACTCAGAGATACTAGGGCTTCCTTAAATTGCAGGGATTATTCTGGTATATTCATTTCACATTCAATAGAATTTCTGAAAACACCTTTAATTTAGTGTCTTGATATTTTTTTAGGTGAGCTACGTAAAGATTGCGATTAATTTCATGATTATGTAAGTTGGAGGCATCACATTCTGTAGTGTCGCACTCTATTGCATTTCTCATATTGCCCTCGTAACGGTACAGTTCTGCCAAGCGCAATTGGTTTTCCCCGCGCAGTTCATTTAATGTTTGGTATAATTGGGCATTGCGGATAATGCGGTGCTCTATATCTAAAAGATACTCCAGTTCTTGGTTTATATATTCCAGGCTATCTGTCCAGTTTCCTATTTCCACATGGTCTTTTTTGATCATGATACTGCCATCCGGCTCATGACTATAAAATGGGCTCGTTGGGTTCATAGTATCATGTTTACATTTGTAGATATATTTTCCTGCACCACCTTTTCTATGGTAAGTTCCTGCTCTCCGGACGGAAATTCCCAAATAAGCGAATCTCCCTCGGCATATCCCATTACGGCAGCTCCCATAGGAGTTGACAATGATATTTTATCATTTTTCACATCACTTTCCTTTGGTAGTACCAATTGAAATTTTTTGTTCCAACCTTTTTCTGACACAATGGTTACCTCGGAATTAAAGCGTACCACATCTGTTGGCATATCGGCTTCATCGCATATTTTAGCGGATTCCAGTTCCTTTATCAATTTTCCTACAGATTTTTTAAGTGTACTATCTTGATGGTAACCAGATAGGTTAAGCACTCTTTTCAGTATGACATATTCTTTTTTTTCAATGACAAGATTCTCGTGTTTCATTTTTATATTTTTTAGCTTACCTCTTAGTTAAAAAAGGTATGTGTCTTGTAAACGATGCCAGACGAATAGCAGCCATTTAGGACGATTTCAAATCCTCTTTACCTCTTTTAATTTGGGTACTATTTAGGTAAAGAGATTCCCTTGGCATCATTATTCAAAATAACACCAATTTGCCAAGGGCAGTTTCCTTACGTGCCTATATTTATTTATGGGAAAATTCCACGCTGAATGTAGGTTTCCTCTAAGCGTTCTATAGCAATAATAAACGCTGCGGTGCGCATGTCTACGCCTCTCTGTTTGGAAGTTTCCATAACTTTTAAGAAAGATTCTTTCATTTTCTTTTCAAGTTTTTCAAGCACTTCGTCAAGCTGCCAGATTTCCCCATTACGGTTCTGAAGCCATTCAAAATAACTACCGATAACCCCACCTGCATTACAGAGAATATCTGGAATGATATCTATGTTTTTTTCAGCAAAATCTTTTCTGCTTCTACGTCCGTTGGACCATTTGCCCCTTCCGCAATAAGGAACGCTTTTATTTTTTCCGCATTTTTTGGGGTTATTTGGTTCCCCAGCGCAGCTGGGATACAGATATCGCAATCCAGGCCAAAAAAATCGACATTATCCAATGGTCTTGCACCTGCATAACCAAGAATACTTCCTTTATTGGCCTTGGTGTAAGCCAATAATTTTTCAACGGAAATACCTTTCTCGTTTACAATGCTACCATAGGCATCCTGCACAGCGGTAAGTAATGCTCCTTCTCGTTCTAGAAAATAGGCAGCCCAGTAGCCAACGTTACCAAAACCCTGAACTATGAATTTTTTATTCTTTAAACTGATATTTTTAGCCTCTGCCCAAAGTTTTATAGTTAAGAAAACGCCGTATCCTGTTGCACGGTCCCTTCCTTGCGAACCACCAGCACCTATAGGCTTTCCGGTTACAACATGCAGGTTCTTGGAACGCTCATTGGGGGATTTGGTAGACATGTAGGTGTCCAGGATCCACGCCATGGTCTGCGGGTTGGTGTTGACATCTGGTGCGGGAATATCCAATTCCGGACCAATATTATCCCCTAAAGCGTAGGTAAATCTTCTGGTAATGCGCTCCAATTCTGCTTGGGAGTATTTTGTAGGGTCTAGTTGTATCCCTCCTTTTGCGCCTCCATAAGGTAGTCCAGCCAAAGAGGTCTTCCAAGTCATCCACATGGCCAAGGCCCTTGCGGCATCTATATCTACAGTAGGATGGTATCTTAAACCTCCTTTGTAAGGGCCCAAGGCGTTGTTGTGCTGCACACGATAACCAGTGAATATTTCTACCTCCCCATTGTCCATACGAACAGGAAAATGAACTACTAACTCATTGTTGGTTACTTCCAGTATTTTTCGGATGTTGGTGTTTAGTTGAATAATATCCGCGGCATTGTCAAATTGGCGCATAACGTTGTCCAACATTCCCTGTTTCCGCTTCTTTTTTGGTGATACTATTTTTGTTGTCATAGAATTAATTTAAAACAAACTGCTTTATTCTGTTCTTTTTATAATTGTTGTTCGGGGATATTTCCAGTGATACCGATACCAATGGCTCCCCAGCATTTTCAAGGTAGTGCCAATATTGGCTATACGGACTAATAGTTCCCATATTTGTTGTGAGCGAATAATTTGTCGCACGCCTACATGTAACGTAAATACTTGGCTTATGGTGTTTCAAAGATGTATTTATTTATGGTTAAAGTACGCTAAGAATCCTAATGCCTTTAATGGGCATGCTCTATTTTTTTTACCGGGTAAAAAATCAAAGCGAGCATTGCGATTCCTATAATGATCATAAAGCCCAACTCCATTTTGGATAGAAGGGTGTTCATACCTAAGGATTTGTTGGACAGTTGGGTTAATTGCTCACTTTCTTCTAGTTGAATTTTGGCGAGGCCATCCCATCGCCGCTCTATCGTTTTGATAGCTGTGATCACTTCTGTTTTTTCCTGCTCTGTAACCAAAGATTTCGAAACATTGCGCTCTAGGGTCTTTAAATCTTGAAATTCTCCGGTAAGTTGAACTAGAAGGTTGTATTCTTTTGATGTTAATTCTGTTTCCCTGAATGCCTTAAGTAGTTGTTCTATGTTTTCATTTTCAGCGGCGTGGGCCTCAATATTATCTTTATCTAAAATATAACGTAGTTCCTTTTCGTGAAAAATATTACTGGCCTGATAAATTAAGTTTTGCACCACAACACGATCTTTGTATACACTGTTTACTGTTTTCTGAATGGTATCAAAGTGTCTTTTGTCCAATCTATTGGATCCTAGCACCAATAAAAAGGCTATGGCCAGAATTAGGCCAACCGAAATCCTTTGTAGAACTGTTAGTTTTGTAAACATTGTTATTTTTTTTTGGATTTTTCAACCCGTTTTTAGTAATGTCTCCGTTTTTAGATCAAAAATCCACCTTGGTCTTCATTTCAATTTGAGCAAAACAAAACTTTAATAGACCAAGTGGATGGCCTCAATTAACTAAAATCACCCGTTAGTATTAAATTCATTTGGGCGATTGCTTTATGATAATCCGTTGATAGGGCGTTCTTCTATCTATAGAGGTGCCCGGTAAATTAGGTTTTATGTTATCTATGCCGTGGCGTCTTCTTTATATATAATCGCGGTTGTTTACCCCCCCCTTGTCTACAATTGGTTATATGCCGTCACTTGCATTTTGGATGCTCATAGAAAACCGTAGGGCAATTGCCTATGTAAGCGACCTTAAATACCTATTGTTATGTTTTTTTTATAATTCTTAGGCAACATCTTTTTAAAGACCTCCTCGGAAATTTCTATCAGTTCCCTGTGCTGCAGCTGTATTACTTTTTCTATTTTTAACGACATTATATTTCCTGGAAGCCCGTATTTTAAAACATCGCTTTCAGAAAGTCCAATAATAGAAGCGCCCAATGTACTGATTACCGAAATTTTATTTTTTTTAATATTCTCCTTCGATGGAGGTACCAGCTGAAACTTCTCCTGCCAACTTGTATTACAAGTTAATGTAATTGTAGAATACATTTGCACAATATCGGTCGGAAAATTCGAATGATTTAACACAATCGCTTTGGACATGTTTTTTTTCAAAATATCCAAAGTGTTCTTGTGCGCATAGTCTGCATAGGTCTTGTTTTCTTGCTGAAATTTTTTTATCATCACAAAATCACATTTTTCCAGTATGAGTTTTCCATATTTCATTTCTTTCCGATACTTATTGTTCTCCCTAATTCCTTTTGCAAATGTTGTGCCGATTATGCCGTGAATATATTTTAAATTTCTTAACTACTTGAAATTCAACAAACAAAAGGTCATTATCTCATGTTAAGGCGGTTTACCTTCGGGGAGAAATTCCCCGATCGGGGAATTTCTCCCCGAAGGTAAGATTTTGAAAGTTGTATGTATGGGGCGTTAAATTTTCCTAAAGGTTTTAGCTGTCTTAGTCCAGTTTATCCCTTAAAGTCTTACGGTCTATTTGAAGCAGTTCGGCAGCTTTGGTCTTATTTCCGTGTGTATGTACTAATACACGTTTAATATATTCCTTTTCCATTTCCTTAAGTGTAGGAAAAGTTACTTCTGGAAAATCTATTTTAAATTTTAAAAAATCAGGCAGATCCTTTACTGTTATTAGCCCATCGGACATGATTATGGCTCGTTGAATAACATTTTCGAGTTCTCTAATATTCCCTGGCCACTGATATCTTTCCAGAACCTGAAGGGTTTCAGGGGACATATTTAGGAGGCGGTCCTTATATTCTACGCCATATTTGCGAAGGAACTTAGCTACTAGGAGTGGTATATCCGATTTTCGCGCTCTTAAAGGGGGCACATGAATTTCTACGACGGTTAAACGGTAATATAGGTCCTCTCTAAAGGTTTTGTTTTTAATACTTTGCAACAAGTCCGAATTGGTAGCTGCAATAATACGAATATCTGTTTTTTCTATTTTTCTGGAACCTACCCGGGTAATTTCTTTTTGTTGTAGGGCACGTAATAGTTTGGTTTGTACGGCAAGGGATGCCGTGCCAATTTCATCTAAAAACAGGGTGCCACCTTCTGCGGTCTGAAAGAAGCCGTTCCTATTTTCATTAGCTCCGGTAAACGCACCTTTTATATAACCAAAAAGTTCCGCTTCCTGTAAGTTTTCCGGAATAGCTCCACAATTTACGGCGACAAAGGGTGCTCTAGCGTATTTTCCCGAATAATGAATTGCCCGTGCCACCAGTTCTTTTCCTGTACCGCTTTCTCCTTTAATGAGCACGGTGGCCTTATTGTTTTTAACTCGATCTATGATATGGGTTACCGTCCGGAAACTTTCCGAGGTGCCCACCATATCTCCGTGTGCCGGTTCGTCTGCAATTTGTTTGTCTTTTTTAGTGGTATTGCGTTTAGTTCCTTGTTCCAACGCTTTGTGTACGGCTTGTCTCAGCTCCTCCTTTGTAAACGGTTTGGTAAGATAGTCGGTTGCGCCAGACTTGATGACTTCTAAGGTTCCACCTACAGATGGATATCCCGTAACTACGAGCTTAGGCATTTCCGGATAGTGCTCATTGGCAAATTTCAATAATTGTAGCCCGTCTACCTCAGGCATTTTGATATCCGTGATCAAAAGGTCTATAAACGTATCCTTGAGGATAAAAAGAGCTTCTTTTACAGATACGGCCTTAAAGGTATGGTACTCCATAGACTGTAAATGCCGTTGCAGGAGTTCTAAAATATTGATATCATCATCAACAAGGAGTATATTTTCTTTACGTAGGGACATGCTTAAAATTTAGGAAAATCAACTGTAAAAATGGTTCCTTTTGGTTTATTTGGTTCATGGGTGATACTACCTTTGTGGCTGTCTATAATGCCATGGACGGCACTAAGTCCAAGACCGGATCCTTCCCCTATTGGCTTGGTGGTAAAAAAGGGTTCAAAAACCTTGTCGCCGTTTTTTGGATCTATACCTTTTCCTTGGTCGCAGATGCGTATTTGTATTTTCTTGGCCTTTTCGGTAATTATAACGTTTATTTCGCCTTTAATGGGGGAATAGTAGACCGCATTCATGATCAAATTAAAAAGTACTTGGGTCACTTGAACCGTATCTGCCCTTAGTCGTATATTCTTATTGCTGAACGATTTGGTAAGTTTTATTTGTTTATCGTGTAATGATGGCATCAATAACTTTAACGCATTATCTACCACTAGATTTAATTTTATTTCGTCCATTTCTTGAGGCATCTCACAGGCGAAAAACATCAATTTTTTTACGATTTCCCGACTAAAAACGGTATTTTCTATAATTTTATCCAGGTCACGAACATTTTCATGACTTTTTACTTTTTCCTTTAGCAACTCGGCGAAACCTAGAATATTGGCCAAGGGTGTATTTAATTCATGTGCTATACCAGCGGTTATTTCTCCCAGAATATGTAAGCGATCTGCACGTTCTACTTGGCGTTTTGTGGCTACCTCGCTATCGCGAATTTGTTTTCGCTCCATGAGATTGCCCACCGCTAAACTTACGTTGTCCAATAAGATACATTCTTCCGCTAAAAAATCGGATTGGGAATACACATCAATGGGATATCCAATTTTTATCTGGCCGTCTACCCTATTAAATACCTTTATGTCGGTCTCTAAAAAAGTCATAGAGGGATTGTAATTTTTGGTCTCAATTTGATATTCCGAAATTCTTAAAAAAACTTCAGCTGCATTTTCAAATTGCCATGCCCTTTTTAAACAGTACACAATGGCCTCGAGGGATGTTTCCAGCTGATCGTAATCGGAATTAACGATAATAGAGGTTACCTCGTACAAACAAGTTAGTTCTTTTACACGTTCCTTTAATTTTGCCTCGGCTGTTGTCATGGTCTTTTGAGTTTAACTAATGGCGTCAAAAAATGTCTATGCTGCCCGTAACGACCTTTTACTTTAGTTTTGGATTTTATGCCCCAAGGCTTGCCTTGTATTATTTATTGGAATTTAGAATTATCTATTTGTAATTTTGATGCCTCGTGGGCTATCCCCGAGGTTGTTTACAAGAGGTAATCTACCACATCAACGTTAACCTTTCGTCAGTCTTTTACTTAATTCTTCTAGAGAAATTCCCTTGGTTTCCGGCATTTTGGTCCAAGCCCAAATAAGTTGAAGGAACATCATTCCGCCAAAGAAATAATAGATATACCAGACCGCATTCCTAAGTATGCCTTCGGATGCATCCAAAAAAAACGGGGTAATCAAAGTAATTATGGCCGCAAAAATCCAGTGAACGCTTACGCCCCAAGATTGCCCGTAGGCGCGAACACTGTTCGGATAAATTTCCGATATAAACACCCATATTACTGCACCCTGGCCTATAGCATGGGAGGCTACAAAGGTACAAATAAAGAGCAGTGTTAAAGTAGAACCTAGATCCATTTGGAAACAGAGCCCTACCATGGTCAAGCTTATAATGTAGCCTATGGATCCTATGATGATGAGCTGGCGTCTTCCCAGTTTGTCCAACAGGCGTACGCCTATAATTGTGAATATAAGGTTCACAATACCTATGGCAATGGAGTTAAAGAGGGATTCCTTACCGCCTAAACCCGCTTGTTCCAGGATTTCGGGTGCATAGTAGAGCACAAAGTTGATACCGGACAGTTGATTGAAAAATGCTATAAAGAAACCTAGCCAGAGTATTCCGGAGTATTTCTTCTGGAACAGGTTTTCGCTTTTTTTGGAGTCACTTAGGTCTTGTTTGATCGCGAGTAGTTGTTCATTTGCCTTTTCTTTGGAGTGTATGATTTCCAGAACTCTAAGCGCAGCCGCATCGTCTTTTTTATGAAGCGCCAGCCATCTTGGGCTCTCGGGTACCCTAATCACCATAACGGTGTAAATAATGGCAGGGATGGCCTCTACCCCTAGCATCCATCGCCAATCGTTTGCCCCGTCAAAACCTTTTAGCAGATAGTTGGATACAAAGGCAATCAATATTCCCGAGACGAGCCAGAACTGGTAAAGCCCACCCAATTTCCCGCGATTTTCCTTTGAGGTAATTTCTGAAATATAAATAGGGGCTGCCACAGAGGAAATACCAACGCCCACGCCGCCAATAAAACGGAAAGCTGAAAAGGAGTAGGGGTCTTGGGCAAAAGCCGAACCTAGTGCGGAAACGAAGAAGAGAATGCCGATCCAAAAAAGGGTTTTTTTGCGGCCGAGATTTTTTGTGGGAATCCCTCCAAATAGCGATCCAACTACTGTACCCCAAAGGGCCATACTCATAATAAAGGTGCCGTGAAATAAAGGGGAAGTATCCCATAATTGTTTTATGGGTTCGTTGGCACCACTAATAACTACGGTGTCAAAACCAAATAAAAAGCCGGCAAGAGCTACGGTGATAGACCAAATTAAAATTCTGTTCATAGAAAATTTTTTAACAACTTCTAAATATAACAAAACAAAACTTTAACATACCTCACATTTTAGATAAGTATCTTTGGAATAGGTATGAATGTAGAATATAAAAGATCGAGTTAGCTTAGGGTCGCATGTATGCTACTGTATCAATTTTACCAGATATAATATTCAATATGACATAAAAGGTTTTATTTGAATACTATTCAATTAACAACAAATAGCTTAAAAAATGAAAGAAATGAAAGGGAAAGTAGCTTATATAACAGGAGGCACTAAGGGTATTGGTTTTGGAATTGCACAAAGTTTGCTTGCTTTGGGTATGAAAGTGGCCATAAGCGGCAGAACGAAGCAAAGTGTCGATAGCGCGTTGCAACAATTGGACCACGAAAACGTGATGGGTTTGGTTTCCGATGTAGCCGTATCGTCCGATGAGGTGAAGTCCGTTAAAAGAGTACTGGAAAACTGGGGACAATTGGATGTGGTCTTGGCAAATGCCGGACTAGGGCATTTTGCTCCTGTGGATCAATTGTCCGAGGATCACTGGCACGAGATGGTAAATGTAAATCTTAATGGTGTTTTCTATACCTTAAAGGCTTCTGTGGAAGCCTTGAAAGCTTCAAAAGGGTATTATATGACGGTTGCTAGCTTGGCGGGCACTAACTTTTTTGCCGGGGGAGCGGGTTACAATGCCACCAAATTCGGAGTTGTGGGGTTTACCCAAGCTGTACTATTGGATTTAAGGCAATATGACATAAAAGTCACTACGATTATGCCTGGATCCGTTGCAACCCATTTCAACAATAATAAGCCTAATTCAAAGGATGCTTGGAAAATACAGCCTGAGGATATAGGGGCATTGGTGGTAGATTTATTGCAGATGAATCCAAGGACTTTGCCTAGTAAGATCGAGGTTAGGCCTACGAGACCTGACAAGAAATAATTATACTTCCTTTTCAATAAATGGTATATCCGGGTTACATATTTCCCGGATTAGCGTGTGCAGGGCAGTTTCAAATTTTGACATGATTTCGGAATCTATCACCGTTTGTTTAGCGGTTTTGGTAGCTCCTTTTTCGGCGAAATGTAGCACACCTTCTTTTAGATTTTTTAAGGATATTATTCCGGCCGTCATAGGTTGTGGGGAAGCTCCATTCAAATACATGTAGGAGTAACAAAGTAATTGAAATGCCTTGCTGTACCGGTAATCTGCAATAAGTTCGTCCCAAGACTCTATCTCAACGTTTCTTTTTTCTACTTTACCCGTTTTGTAATCTATAATCCTTCGAATACGGTCTACTTCATCTATACGGTCTAGCTTGCCTTTCAGGATGATTGGATAAGGGATTCCCGGCACGGTCAAAGGAATCTGCATGTGTTGTTCCAGGGCAATTATTTTTATGGTATGGCTTTGTACCTGTTCTAGTTCCGAAGCAATAAAATTGGAAATGTACTTTTGAATTACATGATAGGACAAGTAATTTTTACCTGTAGAAATATCTCCGTCCAAGTACGTTTTTTGGAAATTTTTACCTGTTATTTCGTTAAGTTGACCTTTGGCGTGCAGCAGATGCTCTTTCGTCATTATTTTTCCAACAAATGGCAAGTACAGCTCTTCTAAGGTATCATGAACAATGGTACCAAAGGTATTGGCCGCAATGGTCTCCTCAACCGCCATCGTGTCCTTGATTCCTAAAAGGTTCTGTTTGTAAAAATCAATTGGATTTCTAATATAGTTGCTCAAAGAACTTGGTGAGAACCCCGCTCCGCAATAGTCAGAAATCTTTTTAATAAGATTATCGCTCTTAGTAATGGTATCGGGCGTTGTAACGATAGGTTGAAGTTGCGGCGAAGCAATTTTTTCTATAATATCTGTTCTATTTTCGTCAGTAAGGATTTGGGCAATCAGTCTACTTTTTTCTCCACCTTCTAAAACATCTGGCTCTGTATTGTATAGTAGGTATATATTCTTTGCCCTTTGTAACAAGCGGTAGAAGTGGTAGGTGTAAACCGCGTCTTTTTCTTTGTATGTAGGCAGGCCGTGCACCAATTTTAAATCGAAAGGAATAAAGGAATTATTGGATTTACCTGCAGGTAGGATACCCTCGTTTACCGATGTGATGATGACATGCTCAAAATCGATGTTCCTACTTTCTAACATTCCCATCAGTTGAAGGCCTTCTAACGGATCCCCTTGGAAATCTAGGGTTTCTTTAGATAGTAGTTGTTTTAGTAGGTTTTTAAGTGTCTTTAAACTTGTAATATAGTCATAGGTATTTGATAGATTTTTTATTTGAGTGAAAAGCGTATGAAACCTATAGAGTTGCTCAAGCCCCAAATTATTTTTTTCTTTGGCAAAGACCTTCTTTAAAAGTATGACCAAATGGCTGCATTTTTCTAAAAATTCAAGAGGTTGGTTGTCCTTGGTCGAAAAGAGAAGGTTTACTACGGGTATTTTTATGTCTATTAAAGTATTAAGGGCCGAAAGGGTAATGAAGGTCCAATTCTTTGATTTTATGGTGTACAAAAGGGTGTTGACATCGATGTTATGGTACGTTAGCAACAAATTACAGGACGGATGGCTGACAAACCTTATAAAATCCCTGAAAAACCAACCTTTTTGATTGTTTAGTTCATGAAGCTCAAAATATTCGATAAAGAAACCTGCCAAAGAGGTAAGCTCCAGTTTCAGACCCATGGTAATATTCACAGACGGAACACATTCTGGGATTGAATTTAATATGGGTGTAAGTAAACTTTCATCACCTAAGATCAAAGCGGTATTTTTTAGGGATTGCGGTTGTTCTTGATTTAGATTTGATAATAGGAAGCCTACGTACTTGGCCTGTGACACATATTTTGGAACACCAATTACCTCGATATGTTTTTTGGATAGGTACTGATGATTTATTCCTTTTAAGGATTTGTTTTTTAGTGAGGGCCACGTGTTTTTGTGGTTTCGTATAAATAGGCCAGCATCATGAAGGGGGTCATCTAGGAAATAAGGGTCAATGTCCCAATATATTTCTGAGGGTGTCCAATCGAGTAGGTTTTGTATAATCTGACTTTCTGCTTTGTTCAAAGCATTGAAACCTAGAAATATATGGATCTTGGGTTCTTTTTCTATATAGCTGGATAACTTTTCTGAAGCAATGCGGTACACTAGTCCTTGATGTCCTATTCCTTTAGCTATAAGGTTGGAATTGAATCTGTTGTACATTGGCAGCAAGACCCTCCAAAAACCAAGGTAATTCGCTATCATCTCCGTTTTGTGCGGTTCAACCGTCCAATGGCTAATTTCCTGGATGGCAGTAAGATTTGCAAATAGGGCCTCTGCGTTAACAAGGTAACGGTCTACCTCGTTAAAATCTTGTAAGAGCGTTTGTCCCCAGTTCAAAAAACCATCAAAGGAATCTTTATTGGCTTCACTGGTTTCAAGGTAGGCACCATATAGTTCAAAGAGCTGTTCTGTGTTAGTTGCATAAGAAAGTCCAGAAACCATTTCTATAAACTCCTCAATACTGTAAATAGTTGGGGCAAACGCAGTTCTCCCTTCTTTTTTGGAAACGGCATTCTTTAAAAAAGTTCCTGCCCGTTTGCTGGGCAGTATAAAGGTGATATGGTCTACGGATCCATGTTTTCCCCAAACCTGTTGTACTACGTCGTCTATGAAAGTCTGCATATTGTAAAAATAAAAAAGCTCCGCATAATGCGGAGCTTTTTATATAGTAAAACACTTGGTTTTTTACTTATTTAGCTAAGTTGATTTCAACTCTTCTGTTTTGAGTTCTACCAGCGCTTGTATTGTTGGTAGCAAGTGGCTTGTCTTCACCATATCCAACAGCAGATAATCTGAATTCTTCAATTCCTTTTTCTACCAAGAATTCTTTTACAGAAAGAGCTCTAGACTCAGAAAGACTTTGGTTCAATTTAGCACTACCTACACTGTCAGTATGACCTTCAACCGTAAATTTAGCAGTTGGATATTCCTTAAGTATGGTTATGATATCGACCATCACAGAAGTTGATTCAGCTTTGATAGAAGATTTACCAGTGTCGAACAAGATAGTTCTAGCGTAGTCATTCAACTGCTTCTGTACTTCCGCAGTTACTTCTGGACAACCAGCGTTAGCTACTGTACCAGCAACATCTGGACATTTATCGTCCTTATCTAATACACCATCTCCATCTTTATCTAAATATGGACATCCTTTATTTGCAGAAGGACCAGCTTCGTTAGGACACTCATCATCCTTATCGGCAACACCGTCACCGTCAGCATCTGGACAACCAGCTAAAGCAGCAAGGCCAGCTTCGTTAGGACAAGCATCATCCTTATCGGCAACACCGTCACCATCAGCATCTGGGCAACCATTCATTTCTTTAGAACCAGCTTCGTTAGGGCAGCTATCTTTGCTATCCTCGATACCATCACCGTCTGCATCTGGACAACCGTTGAAAGCTTCCAAGCCAGCAACTTCCGGACAAGCATCGTCTTTATCGTAGATTCCGTCACCATCTGTATCAGTACCACCAAATTTAATGGCGATACCAGCTAAATGCTGAAAATGTGTTACACCGTAATCTTCAAAAGCATGTTTGTAATTTGATTGTAGGGTAAGACCTAGGTTTTCTGTAAACCAAAAATTAACACCAATTCCACCATTTACTGTACCGGCGCCAATTTCATCTACCCAAGTATAACCACCACCAATCTCTACGAAAGGATCAACTATTTTATTTTTTAAGATATTATACTTAATGGTACCATCAATAGCATAGTGCGATAAGTCATCAACGGAAACGTCTCCCAATTTGCTAATTTTATTCAAAGAACCTCTGGCTCCAACAGAAAATCCACCACCTACATATTTCGAAACTCCAATGTAAGAGATTGAAGGAAGAATATTCCAGTGGTCGTTGGCATTGAAGAACTCGTTACCAAAAGAACTAACATCCCCCGTAGGATATACGTCAATTGCGTTAACCCCGAACTGCATTTGCCAAGGATTATTCTCGTCTTGCGCTTGTATGTTGTTATAACCTACAACAAGTAGGGCAACAACCAATAATTTGCTAAGATGTTTCATGTTCAAATTTTTAAGTTTAAGTGTTTATTAGCTACAAATGTAAGTTGTTAAATATTATTAACAAAATCAATTTCCTCTTTTTTTGACGCATTTGATAGAATAAATGAAGCATTTAAACGATTTTTAATTCTTTGCCTACCTCGGTAAAGGCTTTTATGGCAAAATCCAAATGTTGTTTTGTATGTGCAGCGGAAAGCTGTACCCGAATACGGGCTTTACCTTTGGGCACGACAGGGAAAAAGAAACCTATAACATAAATGCCCTTTTCCAATAGTTTATTGGCCATTGTCTGTGAAAGTTTAGCGTCGTACAACATGACGGGTACAATGGCCGATTCGCCGTCTATGATATCAAATCCTGCATCTATTAATCCTTTTTTGAAATAAGCGGTATTATCTTGTAGGGTGTCTCTTAACTTGGTATCTCTTTTCAGCATCTCAAGTACCTTTATAGAGGCGCCCACTATTGCCGGCGCCAAGGAATTTGAAAACAAATAGGGGCGAGAGCGCTGGCGCAACAGTTCTATGATCTCCTTTTTGCCGGTTGTGTACCCGCCCATGGCACCTCCTAGGGCCTTTCCTAAGGTTCCTGTAATAATATCGATACGGCCCATTACATTTTTTTCTTCCAAGGTGCCTATTCCTTTTGCCCCTATAAAACCGGTGGCATGGCATTCGTCTATCATTACCATGGCATCATAGGCATCGGCCAGGTCGCATATTTTGTCCAGTGGGGCTACAAGGCCATCCATAGAGAAAACACCGTCGGTAACGATCAATTTGAATCTTGCCCCATCTTCATTGGCTTGGATCAACTGCTTTTCTAGGTCGGCCATATCACTGTTGGCGTATCTATAGCGTTTCGCTTTACAAAGGCGTACACCATCTATTATAGAAGCGTGGTTAAGCGCATCTGAAATAACGGCATCTTCTGCCCCTAATAAAGGTTCGAATACTCCGCCGTTGGCATCAAAGGCGGCAGCGTACAATATGGTATCCTCGGTTTGGTAGAAATCGGCAATTTTTGCTTCCAATTCTTTATGGATGTCCTGGGTGCCGCAAATAAACCGAACGGAAGACATGCCAAAACCATGTGTATCCAAGGTATCCTTAGCGGCCTGTATCACTTCTGGATGGGAAGAAAGTCCAAGATAGTTGTTTGCACAGAAGTTGATAACCTCTTGTCCTGTTGAAATTTTGATGACGGCGTCCTGTGGGGAAACTATGATACGTTCCTCTTTATAGAGTCCGTCTTCCTTAATCTGTTCTAATTCTGCCTGTAAATGATCTTTAATTTTTCCGTACATAATGGTATTATATAAATTCTGTAGTTATCACTTTGTCTATATACACAATGATTTTGTTCTCTACTGTATACCCCATGCTAGTTAGGGCAGTGGTATATGACAATAACTGTTGCTTATATTTTGGGTTGGCACCGCCTGTTTTGTAATCTACTATGGTAGCATTACGGCCTTTTATGACCACACGATCCGGGCGTAACTTAGTGCCGTTCTCCAAGAGGATTTCCTTTTCGTTTAAGACGGTATTCCCTTCGCTGAACAAAGGTATAAGTTTTGGATGGGTAACAATCGATATGACCTTATCTTTTATAGCTTGTTTTTCGTCGGGTTGCATAAGCCCCATTTGTTCCGCTTTGCTTAGGGCGTTTTCAATATCCTGTGCAGATGTAATAAGACCTAATATAAAATGTATGTCGTTTCCTTTTTTAATGGCCTCTTCTTGGCCGGTATCCCATAGCATTCCTGCCCTAGTCAAAATTTTAAAACTAGGTCTGTCCTTGTCTGTATATATATAAGGTATGTCTAGGTGCTCGGCCGCTGTCTTTTTAGATGGCGTACGTTTGGGGATATTGCCAAAGGTATAGTCCGTCACTGTAGCGTCCCAAAGGCCTTTGGAGTGTAAAAAATGAATGAACAATCCTGAGAAGTAGTTCGTTTTATATGAACCATCTTTGTTAAGGTCCATTTCCGTTATGATATATAGTGAATTTTCGGACCTAGTAAGCGCAACGTACAATAAGTTGAAGGCGTCTAGGTGTAATTTTTCCTGTTCTTCATCAAATAAAATCTTTTCTTGCTCCCCATATTCTCGTACTTCCTGTTTTTTTGAAAGTAGGAGTTCTTTAAAACCGGAGAAAGACGAGGGGTCTACGGTGGTCCATAATTTGGGTTCTATTTCCTCAAAAATAGCGGTATTTGCATACGGGAAAATTACCACCGGAAATTCTAGCCCTTTAGATTTATGTATGGTCATTATCTGAACCGCATTCATGGTTTCTGGAGTACTGATGCTTAATTTAGCTTGATTTTTTTCCCAGTATACCAGGAAGGACTGTGTATCGGCACCCTTTTTTTGTTGCACCTCAAAAGCGGTATCCATGAAAGCCACAAGATGGGCATCTGAACTTGGTACTAGGTCAAATAACTTTATGGCATATTCCAAACCATCGTAAACGGTCAATTGTCTAAAGTAGTTGCCATTAAAATTGTAATCGTTTAGAAGTAGGCGATCTGTCTGATTTAGATAGGTTTGTATAAAGGTGTGTTTATCGGTTTTCTCTCTAGCCAGAAAATGTAACACTTCATAATTAATTTCAGCTTCATTAGGTTGCGCCGTATGTTTGGCAAGGTTGATCAAAAACTGAACCTTAAGGCTACTATTGAGTAAAAGCGATTCTGATGAGACAACGGGGATACCTTCTTTCATTAGGTTCTTGGCCAATAGCACACCGTGCTTTTTTTTACGGACAAGGATACAGATGTCCTTGTGTGAGTATCCATTGGCCAAGGATTCTTTTATACTTGCTATTGTTTTGGCGGCGTAATCTTCCTCTTTTGGTGTTTCCAAAAAGGATAATTGTACGTAACCACCTTCCTTATTCGTGGTGTTTTGCCGGTTTCCCTCTTCAAAAAACTGTCTGTAGCTGGGGCGTTCCAAAAATTGGGAAATACTCTGGAAAAAGGTATTGTTAAAATTTATGATTTCGTCATAGCTTCGATAATTAGTGGGAAGCATCCTGGTTTCTCCCTGAATAGAAAATGGATGGGTGCGCAAGGTAGCAAGATCCAAAAATTGTTCCGCCTGGCCTCCGCGCCACCTATAGATGGCCTGTTTGGCATCGCCCACCAAAAATAGGGATCCTATTTGTCCCTGTTCGTCCTCACTTTCCAGTGTATTTCCTATTAATGGAATAAGATTTTGCCATTGCAATTGCGAGGTGTCCTGAAATTCATCTATGAAATAATGGCGGTATTTCTCGCCCAAACGTTCGTAAATGAAAGGGGCGGGCTGATTTTTTATTTCGTTGGAGATTAGCGTATTGAATTTAGAGATAGATAACTGATCCTTCTCCTTTTCAATGGCCGCCACTTCGCGCTGTATAGCATTAAGTAGTGTAAGTGGTACCAGATTCCGGTAAACGTTTTGCAAGAAATTAAAGTTTATCAATTTCCGCTCTATATCCCTAAATAAGCTAATGAATACTTGATGGAGGCTATCCAAAATAGATTTTGTGGGTTCTTTACAAGCTTTGTTATAAAGTGGCTTGGTTTCAAAGTCCTGCTTCCATCCACTCTTAAAATCCTGTTTTAAGTCTCCTTCCACAATTTTGGCCATAAATTTCGGAAAATAGCCTCCTGTAAAATCTCCGAACACTAAACCATTGGTTTCTATGAGTTCTAAAGTCAGCTTGGCATTGGCAATTATTTTCTTTTGATGGCTTGCAATAGTGCTCGAGATATTCTTTTTTAAGACTGAAAAATCGGCTATCGATTTATCTTCTAGGTTTTTGATGTGGTCTACATTGTTCTCGTTGAACAATAATTTTCCTATATTTTTTAAGTCATATTCAATATCCCAGCTTCTATCGTCATCTATTTTTTCCAAGGCAAAATCCATTAAAACCTTGGTCAGTTCTTTATCCTCACCAGCTTTTGCGATAATTCTGGAAACAGCCTCGTCCAAAAGACTGTCCGTATCCAAGACCACCTCAAAATTTTGTGGGATTTTAAGGTCTTTGGCAAAAGTGCGGATGAGCCTGTGCGTAAATTTATCGATAGTAGAGATGTCAAAAAAGGCATAATTATGCAATAGCTCCTTAAGACTACTTTTGCTTTTTTCTTTTAACGATGCTTGGGTCATCCCAAAATCTTTCATCACATCTCTAAATAAGGGTGTAGCTTCTTCTAGGGACGTTGTTTTGCTGAAATCAAAAAGGCTGTCGAGAATACGCTTTTTCATTTCATTCACCGCTTTATTGGTGAACGTTATGGCCAAAATACGCTTAAAGCTGCGAGGTGCGGATAGTACAATTTTTAAATATGCTTTGGACAGGGCATAGGTTTTTCCAGAACCGGCCGAAGCGTTATAAATTTGAAATGGACTTTCTTGCACTTTTTTAGGTGCAAAATAAGCAATATCAAACAGTTCTTAACAAATAATTAGGGGAATATAAATGTTAAAATGTGTAAATTTGAATTGAAAATAATATTAACATAAAACAAAAAAATTATGGCTTTTGAATTACCAAAACTGCCCTACGCATATGATGCATTGGAACCGCACATAGATGCTAGGACAATGGAGATACACCATACGAAACATCACAATGGATATACCAATAATCTAAACGGAGCCATAGAAGGAACCGATTTGGCCGGAAAATCTATAGAGGACATCTTAACGGGATTGGACATGAACAATGCTGCCGTTAGAAACAATGGCGGAGGCTTTTACAACCATTCCTTGTTCTGGAACATTTTGTCTCCAGCTAGTGGCGGAGCGCCAAGCGGTGCCTTAGGCGATGCAATTACTGCTACTTTTGGATCCTACGAAGAATTTAAGAATAAGTTCAGCACAGCTGCGGGAACTAGATTTGGTTCTGGTTGGGCCTGGCTTTGCGTGCACAAAGGAGGTAAGTTGGAGATTTGTTCAACACCCAATCAAGATAATCCGTTAATGCCAAATGTAGGTTGTGGGGGCTTTCCAATTTTAGGTTTAGATGTGTGGGAACATGCATATTACCTACATTACCAAAATAGGAGGCCAGATTACGTAAATGCGTTTTTTAGTATAATTAACTGGCAGGAGGTAGCAAAATTATATGCAGAAAACAAATAGCTTTTAGTTCATAAAACTATTATAAAAGTTAGCTATACAACCACTTAGACATTTTTCTGAGTGGTTTTTTTATGGTTATTTTTAATAGAAAAGGGCGGAGATATCTCCGCCCTTTTCGTCCCAAATCTTACCATAAACTTAACCTACTTATGCTATGGCGAGACTAAATTACTGGTATTGTGGGAAATAAAAAAAGAAATGTTAAAATATTTTAATTAAAAGCACATCTTTAAATAAAAATGAAGGAATATACATAGGCTATAAAGAGAGCTGGCTAAAAATAAAAAAGGTGGAGCATAGCTCCACCTTTTTTCCCCAAATCTTACCATGAACTTAACCTACTTATGCTATGGTTCTTCAAAGATAGCTCACAGGTAGGGCTACAAAAAAGGAAATGGTTAAATACCCGATTATTTAGATGAAATGCTTTTTTGAGGCTATTGTTTCATAAAAAACAAAGCATGGGCACGAGGGAATGATGATCGCACCCAGTCTTTCTTAGAGGTTACTTAAAGGCAGCGATCATGAAAGAACGGTTTTTGCTTGCCTAAAAAGAAGCTGATTATTAAGGGAGGTTTTATAAGGAAAAAGGATGCAACCAGAAGTAGTAGTTCATCGAAGCATTCGTTGTGCGGGTTTTTATGCGGCACAGGATTGGATTTTATAAAATTAAAAAGGCGGAGCATTGCTCCGCCTTTTTCCCCAAATCTTACCATGAACTTAACCTACTTATGCTATGGTTCCTCAAAGATATGTTGGAGGCTTTCGTTAAAATAATGTATCGGTCAAACGCCCGAATTATCAGGTTTAAAAGCAGTTATCCTTCGGTAGATGGTTCTGGTGCTGAAAAACATACGTTGTTCGCTCTTTACGCAGGCCTCTAATTTATTTGGTTTTTTCCATTGGCTGGGTAAAGTGGGAGGAACTTTTTTCGGACTGAATTTTAATGAAGTCAACTTCTGAAGAGGGTTTGGAAGCCATTTTGGCTTTTAGAATTAAGAGACCCCGCCCTATGGCGGGGTTGGCATAGATCGGGGGCTTGCCGCAGATATATGCCAAATAAAAAAGGTGGAGAAGTCTCCACCTTTTTTGCCCCAAATCTTACCATGAACTTAACCTACTTATGCTATGGCAGGTCTAAAAATAATTTTGTTGTGCTCAAATAGACTATTCTAACGATGAAATACTCATTTTATCGTTGAAATACAGAATAACAAAAGTATAATTTCTTTATCCGACTAGTATGCCCTTTCGTTCTTTCCTTCATAAAAATTAATGAACGCACGGTTAACTACTCGGTTGCCCCCTGGTGTTGGGTAATTTCCTGTAAAGTACCAATCCCCTAAATTTTTTGGACAAGCTAAGTGTAGGCTAGATATGTTCTGATATATAATTTGTACTTCCGCATTTATTCCCGGTGGACTCAAAAGCGCTCCTATTTTGGTGGAAATCTGATCTGCCGAGAATAGAGCGTAGAATTCCTTTACGAAGTTGATTACCTCGGTATCTTTGGAGTGTATCTGTTTCTTGCACTTTTCATAGATGGTTTCAACGATAGACATGGAGCCATGGTCCTGGTGTAGTGCCAAGGTTGCTCTAAAGGCTATAAAGTCCTCTAGTTTTGCCATATCTATACCGTAGCAGTCCGGATACCTTATTTGCGGGGCAGAGGAGACCACAACTATCTTTTTTGGGTGCAGACGATCTAAGATGCCCAGGATACTTTTTTTAAGGGTTGTTCCCCTAACAATACTATCATCAATAATGACAAGGTTATCGCCTTTGTTCACAGACCCGTAAGAAATGTCGTAAATATGGGCCACCAGGTCGTCCCGGCTGTCGTCTTGGGTAATAAATGTTCTTAATTTGGCGTCTTTTATAGCCACCTTTTCAATTCGTGGGCGAACCTCTAGAATGGCGTGTAGTTCCTCGCTTGTTATTTTTCTGCCAATAGCTAGTATTTGCTCTTCCTTTTTCTTGTTCAAATAGTTCTGGGCCTCTTTGACCATGCCAAAAAATGAAGTCTCTGCTGTATTGGGAATATAGGAGAATACAGTATTCTTGATATCATGGTCTATTGCCTTAAGAATTTGGGGAAACACTAGTCTTCCCAACTCTTTTCGTTCTTGATAAATTTCCTTGTCGCTTCCTCTGGAAAAATAAATACGTTCAAAGGAACAGGCCTTGCGCTCTGTAGGTTCCAATATGCGCTTTATCCTAGTAGTTCCGTTTTTCTTTACAATTATAGCATGTCCGGGTTCCAGTTCTTTTACTTCCTCATAAGGTACGTTGAAAACGGTTTGTATAGCTGGTCTTTCAGAAGCTATCACAACTACCTCTTCATCCTTGTAATAGTAGGCCGGTCGTATACCCGCGGGATCTCGGAGTACAAAGGCATCGCCATGACCCAACAGTCCGGCCATCGCGTACCCGCCATCAAAATTTTTAGCGGCCCTACGCAAGATCTTGGCAACTTTCAAGCGTTTTGCAATAAGTGGGGATGCTTCTTGTTTTGTGTATCCCTCCTTTTTTATATCCTTGTATAATTGCGCTACGGCATCGTCCAAAAAATGCCCTATCTTTTCCATGACCGTAACCGTATCGGCCATTTCCTTAGGGTGCTGTCCCAATTGAATAAGGTTATCGAACAGCTCATGGACATTGGTCATGTTAAAATTGCCGGCTACGATCAGGTTTCGGTGCATCCAGTTGTTCTGCCTTATAAATGGGTGTACACTTTCTATACTGTTTTTTCCAAACGTGCCGTAACGCACATGGCCTAAAAGTAATTCGCCTATGTAGGGAATGTTCTTTTTTTGCAAGGCCACATCGTCCTCATATTCCGGATGTTCTTTGAGTTCCTTGTTTATGCGATCGTTTATCTGCGCAAAAATGTCCTGTATAGGCTGCTTTTCACAGGAGCGAATGCGGCTCATATACCGTTGCCCTGCTTCCACATCTAACTTAATACTTGCAAAACCTGCCCCGTCCTGACCGCGGTTATGCTGTTTTTCCATCATTAAATACATTTTATTTACTCCATAAAATGCGGACCCGTACTTTTCCTTATAATATTCAAGAGGCTTTAGCAACCGGATTACCGAGATGCCACATTCGTGCTTAATAGCGTCACTCATTACTAATTTCGTTTAATAACCTAATTATTCTAAAAACTATTTTTCTAATAGTACTTGTTTTACCTCTTATTTGGAGAGGTCAAAACCGTATTTTCTGTACTGGGCAAGGTCAAAAAAACCCCTGTTATGGGGCTTGTAATTATTGTAATTCAATTTCAAATTGTGTCAATGCTTTAAATTGATGCAATCTTTTGTTTACTTCTTTCCTATCTAAATTTAACATGCGTTCGGTTCCAAAGCGTTCCACACAAAACGATGCCAAATTGGAGCCGTGGATAACCGCCTTCTTCATGTTCTCAAAAGAGGTGTCCCCGCTAGCTGCCAAATACCCTGAAAATCCACCAGCAAAGGTATCTCCGGCACCTGTAGGGTCAAAAACCTCCTCTAAAGGTAAGGCCGGGGCAAAGAAAATTTGTTCTTTGTGGAACAATAAAGCACCGTGCTCCCCTTTTTTTATCACCACATATTTTGGCCCCATTCCATATATTTTATGTGCCGCTTTTACCAGCGAATATTCTCCGGTAAGTTGGCGGGCCTCCTCATCGTTTATGGTAAGTACATCTATATGTGTAATAGTTTCCAGCAAAGCGTCCAAGGCATTGTCCATCCAAAAATTCATGGTATCCAATACTATAAGCTTTGGTCGCTTTTCCATCTGATTAATTACACTTAACTGAACGCCAGGATGCAAATTTCCCAACATTAGCACTTCCGCATCTGTATAATCGTTTGGTACAATAGGGTTGAAATTGGCTAAGGTATTTAATTCGGTTACTAGGGTGTCCCGGGAATTAAGATCGTTATGGTATTTTCCCTTCCAGTAAAATGTTTTACCTCCTTTAATGACCTGCAGTTGGGAGATATCTATGTTTTTAGCACTAAGCAAATCCAAATATTCTTGTGGGAAGTCTTCACCTACCACTGAAACAATGGCGGCATCAACATCGAACTGTGAAGCAGAAAGGCCAATAAAGGTGGCCGCACCACCTAGTATTTTATCTGTTTTCCCGAACGGAGTTTCTATTTCATCAAAAGCGACAGTACCTACAATAACCAACTTACCCATATACCTATTGAAATTTGGTTGCAAATATACAGTTTTCATCGCCTATTGTAAACCGGTTTCTGGATAGCATCAGGAATAGTTATGAATAGAGATACTGACTTAATTAAAGAGCTACTATTAATGTCATCACTGTTTATAAGGTGATATGGAATCAGGCAGCTTCGACGATGTTGTGCGGGTCGGTCCTAATTTTAATAATTCACAACCTAATGAAAATGTCATGAATAGTTTCAAGCTCACTACGTAATCAAACGTCTGAATTACTAAAAACATCGACTTTCAAGAGTAATTTAACCTATTGAAAATAAATGTATAAGAAGTATAAAATTCTAAAAAGGCATTCATTTTTTCAATGAAATAAACAATAGGGCTGAATTTTCAAAATAGCGCTCAAATGATAGTCTCTGTATTTTTAATTTAAGATGAAACAACACCATTTGATTCTACATTGGCCGCGTTTACATATAGGCAGCTCATACTTCTTTAGAACCGCAATTACCCTACTCTTTGTATTGCAGCTCCAGCACTTGCTTGTGGCTGCGTATCTCCACGGGGTAATTATCAAGATTGTAGGTATAGGAGGTGCGGCAGGGATTGCAGGCCCAATAAATTGAACCGGTATAATCCAGACTACCGCTTTCAATAATGTTGTTCCTGCTCCAAGAAGAGGGCTCTGTAAGAAAGTTGGGCAGGCCATATTGGTAGTTTTTTGCGCCGTCGTACCTAAAAATGCTTCTATTTGTATGGCGCCGTCTTTTCCATAAGGGTTCATTTTTTTCAATATTGCCATTCTCCCAAAAATATTTTGTAATAGATGAGATAGTCTCTGTGTCCGCTGAAACCCTTTTTCTTTCCGAGATGTTGCCATCGCCATCATACACATAGTCGTACCAGAAATCTAAGACAAAATCACTGTCGCCACTTTGGGAGAGGATATAGATTTGTTCTACTTGTCCCGAGGCAGTATAGGTCACGGAATCTTTTTGGATGATAGCTTTGGGTTCGGTCAAGGAAGAGAGGATGACTGCCGGTTTTTCGTTTGTATAGCCAATTTCAACGCTTCTCTCAAGCGGGGAATCATGAGATAAAGTCCTCTGTCCAAGTACGGTTTCCTTCCGCATATTGGATGCCGACCAGTTTGGTGCCCTCGGTTTCTACCATACCGTCATCGGTACAGCCCAACAGTAGTGCTACTAGGGATAAAAGAAGTATTGAGGATATTTTTTTCATCAATTTTATTCATCTCAAATGACAACGAATAAATATACTATTTTATTGCAAGACTTCTGTGTTCTTAGAAAATCTACTGAATTGGGCACATAGCTAAGACTAATAGCATCTATGTTGGTAAGGCTTTGTAATAGTTTCCTGGGAAATTAGGTTCTACAAGTATTATTGTAGTTATAAAATATGAATGATAGAACTTGACATAGGGCAAATGGACCTAAGACCCAAGACTTTTTTCGGTTCAAGTTATTAATCTTTAAATGTTTAGTCCCTTATAGTTCTTCTAGACAAGCGAATTTGGTCTTAGTCCCTACCATTATAAGCCATAAATCGGGTGGGGCTTAGAATTGCATTTGTATTTGAACTTGTATTTGAACTTGTATTTGAATTGGCTTCCGCCCTACTTCATCCCAAAATACGCAGGCACTTTAACCCAAGCTTTTGTTTTCATTTTACTAGGTGAGCGGATTATGAGGTTTTAACAAATGTTTTATTTGAAAGATGGCATCTCTAGTAAATAGTTGGCGGTAATGTGCTTTACATAATATTTAGAACACAAGCAACTAAAGCCCTTTTGTATACATCAAGGTTGTTCCCTGGATAGTCCATAGTGTGAACGTTATTTGAGCTATTGCCGATTTGTATGGTATTTTCGTGAGATATATTCTCAGTTCCGTTTATTTCGCGAATAACCGAATAGGGGTCATCCAGGCAGTAAAGGGGTAAAGTATGAATGTTTGCATCTCCATTTTCTCTCATATCTTCCACAATCTTAGTAGTGTATTCGGCTAGGGGATAGGCATAGTCTTCCCAGTCCAAATGTCTAACAAAACCTATTTGATGGTATGGAATCACAATAATTTTTGATGAAGGGGCCGCTTCTCTTAGTCTGGTTATCATCCAAGCAATACATTCTTTAATTTTCGGCAAATCAAAGCCATTATAAATAGATTGCTGCACATACCACTCGTTTGTTCCTAGGGCTATACTAATAATGTCTGGTCTGTTTCCTTTAAATCGTTTTTCAAAATAGGCTTCCGGATTAAAAATGTAATAATCTCCCAGATACGGGTTTTCTGCGTAACTAACATTATAACTATCAGATAGGGTAAAATTAAAACACCATTCAGGAAATTCTTCTAAGTCTTTTAAAGATGCCATATATAAAAATGGGTGTTCATTTTTTGGTATGTTGTCGGATTTTGAATCGGTGGGTATGCCTAGATTCAACCCTGCATATTTACTTTCTAGGCCTACAAAGGTTCTATATCTCCAGCCTCCTCTACCTTCATAGATTAAATCTATTCCTTTATTACTGTTGTAATAAGTACCAAAGTCATTGACGATAACGCCATAACTGGCCAATAATTCCTTGGCCTGGTAATAAGGGCTTAAGTCATTTCCATTATTGCCCTCCGTTAGGCTATCCCCTATGGCCATCCATGAAATTATCCCATTGACCTCGGACGGATCTATGACTTTAATGGTTAGATCTTTGTAGAGAACTTTGTTAAATAGGTCATGTTGCCTAATCAGAAACTTACCGGTAACATCTTTACTTACTTCCAGCGCTTCCAATGTTTTTTTGGTGTAGAACCTATTACCATCTGTATAGTTTAGAGAGATATCCGCATCTTTTTCTTTGCCATACTTCCTGAACATGGCAGATGAGAAAATAGAAAAGGGTTCGTTTTTAAGTGCAAAAATCTCTGACGGTACGAGTAATTCGTTCTCTTCATAGTCAAAGGAATTACCAAAAACCTGACCTGTTGAGCTTACTATTTTTTCATCGGCGCTCTTTAGGAAGAACACGGAGCATTCGTTGATTTTTTCATCTGTTAAACGCATAGTCATTTCAACGAATGTGGTTAGGTTTGACGCACTTGGTTGGGGAATTTTTAAAATCCGTCCATTTCTTATGCCATCCGAGTATGATTTAACGGACAAAACAGAATCGTTGGCCGCCTTAAAAACAATGTATGCAGATTTCTTTTCTATGGATATCTGCTCATTTCCGTTTATTACCATATAGCTAGACCCACTTGAAATTTTTATTTTGTTTGTAATGACACCGGTTGATAAACCACGGTAATTTCCACTAGAGTTTAAAACATTGCCTGTATTTAGGTTTTCGAAGTCTATATGGTTTTTTGCTAAGTATTCATTTTGGACAACGGCTTTAGGTCTCCTATCCTCAGTATGTTTTTTCTCTTGTAATTTGATAAAGGTATACACGGATACCCCTTCAGTAGATTCGTTATAGGCGTAAGATGTAAACCGTATGTATTTTAAACCAAAGACATCGCTTAGCTCGTAAGGCTTACCATTGCTAATTTGCGCACTACCTATAACGCTGATTTTAGTTTTGGTTTTATCATAAAAGGTCAAGTAACCGTAGTCCGTATTTTTAAAAAAACCAGAAAATCCGTTTAGCTGGATGTACGAAACCCCTTCGACATCTAAATAGGGGCTAATGGCGCCTGTTGAAAGTGGAGTAGGAACACCTTTAGAATTTAAAATAAAGCCTTTGGTTGACCCAGTTTCTGTCCAAATATCTTTCTTGGATGTAATGTCCCAAATAGAATCTAAAGCAATATGTGTACTTGAAGTTTTAAATTCCTTATTCCCTATATAATACGGGCAACAGGAATTTTTTTTGGCTTGGCCAAAGTCCTTCTCAAACTCTGACAATCCTAAAGTGTGTTTTAAAATAGGCCCAAGGCTAAGATATCTGGCTGGGATAAAGGCCACTTTGTTTGTTGAGGTTTCGGTGTTTTTGATATTATTCGTTTTGATTCCTTTTATATTGCTTTCCACTGAAGGGGTAGAGGTGTTGTCGCTGATTGTAATTAAATTCCCTAGGAAGGATGCCGTTATAATAAACAAATTGATAGATGTCATCCAGATATGTTTTAATTAATTGCAAAGAAACAAAAATCATATTGTTTCAGGAATACCAAACATTAATTTTCAAAAGAAGCAAGTAATATTGGTTTAATACATCGGAAATAATCAATGTATCTGTAACGTATAACTGTATATTAATTATCACTACTAAACGAGTAAATCTGTAAACGAACAAATTAGAGGTCTAACTCATTGTTTATCAGTGGTAATTGTGGCTATTCATAAAACCTACCCCTCTTGTTTTCA
>Ga0208768_1000118_pt1 | contig 59315 bp, 51 predicted proteins | sample AntAceMetag02UK1_FD_184760 | JGI IMG/M metagenome (GOLD analysis project Ga0208768, IMG submission 184760) | Saline lake microbial communities from Ace Lake, Antarctica - Antarctic Ace Lake Metagenome 02UK1 (SPAdes) (version 2) | ecosystem: Environmental > Aquatic > Non-marine Saline and...
TACGATAAGCGTATCGTTCTTGGCCCGTTAATTTTCTGAAATCCATTTTTTCCATACCATGAATATACAAAAAATATCCCATATATAACGGTATATTAACGCTAGGTTAATAATAAGCGGTTATCCTTGCAAAAAGCTGATTGTCGTTCAAATAAGAATCTAGTTGCTAAGATTGTAGCAAAGACCCCAAAGGTCTTTGCTACCTTTGGGGTCTATAAACATGAAAATCCAAAAGTTATGAGCCACACTTTAATATGGAACAGGATATCCCGGATGTTTTTAGATGCTGCGGTAAAATCCAGATCTCTTGCACATTATCATCCCATGGGAGCTAGACAATTTATGGTTGCCCATGGGCCATGTATTGTTCATAAGACCATCAAACCAATTTTAAACTAAAATCTTCTTAACTCTTCTACTCTTTAATTTGAGTTTATGGAGTAGGTTCAATTTTATAAGTTAGTTAAGCCTTACTCCCAACTAAAGCGTCACTTACTTCAACACTTCTATCTTAATATTGCGCCACTTTACCTTAATCCCGCCACCATCATGTATCTGTAATAGGACGGAGCCTTCGCCAGCGCCTACGATTTCATCGCTTAATGAAATCATCTGGGTGCCGTTTAGCCATGAGGTAAGTTTATCCCCATCTACCTTGATCTTCATAGTGTTCCATTCCCCCATTTTCAAGACCTTGTCTTTTTTGGCGGCAGGTTTTATCAACCATTGTCTCCCATAGGATTCATAAACACCTCCTGTGTGCAGACCCGGTGGGGCAATTTCTACTTGCCAGCCACTTACGGTAGTCCCATCTACGGTAGAACGGATAAAAACGCCACTATTGCCATCTGCCTCCTGTTTAAATTCCAGTTCTAATACAAAATTTTTACACTGTTCATTGGTGCCCAAATAGCCATACGCTTTATCCGCACCACTTTCGCATACTAGTAGACCATCCTCTACATACCATTTTTCGGTACCGTAAATAGTCCAACCTTCTAGGTCTTCGCCATTGAAAATGGATTGTTTTTGGGCAAAGCCATTGATTGAAAAAAGGATGGTTGCGAGTAGGAGAACGGGCTTCATAATACTGAATTTATTAGTTGATGTTATAAATAGATTACGCTAAATTTTCTAATGAGTTCGGGAACAATGTGCTTGGGGAATAAATTTAAAATTGATTGAAATATACCCGATATAACTTATTCCGAGGTGCACCCAAGCAAAATTTGGCATGATCCTCATTGTACAATGCATTCCCGCCTTTACCGAATCGAGTTCGGCACAAGTACTGAAACTAGTTCAGCACAGGCGCGGGAATGAAAAACAAAAAGCTAGTTCAACCAAATGCCCCAAGGAATCCTGCTCAAAATAAGCACTAAACCGAGTCCATAAAAGATGGCTATGCTCTTAAACTTCTTATCCCCTTCTACAAATTTCTTGTGGCGCGACCAGCCTACCGTTATCAATACTATCGCAATGATGTTTAAAAATGGATGTTCTACCGCTAAAAGTCTGGCCGCGGAGGTTAATCCTCCCATACCAAATTCCTGTATAGCAGTAAATCCGCTAGGAGATACAAAATAAAGGATCAATCCTATCAACAACTGGATGTGGACGAGTATTAAGGCAAAAAGACTTAACCTTAGATCTTTCCCCATGGTAAACATCTTTTTAGAAAAAAGGCCAGTAATAGCGTTGGCAACGGCTAAGAAAAGAACTGCGAGGGCTACATAGGCCAAATAGGAATGTAGCATTTGAATGGTTTCGTACATGGTTTTTATATTAGATCTTAAAAATAGGGATTTTTGGGTATAAAAAAAGGTCTTGTATTGCTACAAGACCTTTTTGTAAAATAAAACTGATTGTTAATTGAACATATAGCGAACGCCCACTTGCAACCTCCATGTGTTTGCGAGACTATTAGCTTGTATGTGAGTATCCCTCGGAAAATCAGATGTTCCGCTTCTGGTATTTAGTCTGTAGATAGGCTCATTATCCGCATTTCTACCTCTATAGTTCAACAAATTGCTCTGGAATGGAAATTGAGGTACGCCCCAATCCGTGTTCAGCATGTTTCCAATATTCAAGAAATCCATAGATAATTGTAGGGTATTCTTCTGGTTTTTTGTCAATTCAATATCTTGGGTAATACGAAGATCATACGTATTTAACCAAGGTAATATAGACCCGTTTCTTTCAGCAACTTGGCCTCTATTTTTGCTTAAATAATCATCCTGAGCGATGAAATTGTTCAGTAAGTTTATTTGTGCCTGTTCCGTAATCACATTACCATCCAAAGTATACTCTTGAAAATTTAGTTCTGCGGCATCATTTGGAATATAGATCAAACGGTCGGCGTTGTCCCCAAAAATACCTCCACTGCCGGAATACGTATAGCTAAACCTTCCATTTTCACCACCTTGCCAAAATAGGCCAATGGTGGTGCCATCTTTCTGGTAGTTTAAGTTGGCAACGAAACGGTTAGGTTGATCAAAAGCTGCAAAACCTAGTTCAGGGTCATTTCTGTCCTCTCGTACCGTGGCGGGCCATAAAGAACCGGCCTGTGACCCACCTGTCTGGGCCAAATCCATCGCCCTAGACCTAGTGTAAGCAATCATACCATAGAAGCCATTGTCAAATTGTTTGGACAATTGAGCGGTAAAAGAATAAGAATATGGATTCCTATCCGCGTTGGTCAATAAGAATACGTTTCTAAAGTCGGAATCGTTGGAATAACCTCCATCCCAATAAGGTCTTGCATCCGGACCTGCCAAAACACCATCCGCCTCTCTCAATATGGGATTATAAACGACTACGGTAGACACATCCCTAGAGTAGATAAAATCAAAAGTACCCATGACACCCCATGGCAGTTGTTGATCTACCCCAATATTGGTTCTCCATACCTGCGGTAATTTGAAATTACGATCGGTAAGGTTTAATTCGTTGGATAAGGTCTGACTAGGGTTTGTTGGATTGCCAAAGGTTATATCTGGATTAAAGACATAATTAGGACCCAATTCGGCAGCTACTTCTGCACCTTCAAAACCAATACCTCCACGAACCACACCAGATCCGTTTACCTGGTTACTCATCCAAACAAAGGGAATACGGCCTGAGAAAATACCGGTACCACCCCTTACTTGGGTCTTACCTTCTCCGTTCACGTCCCAATTGACACCAACCCGAGGTGACCATAAGGGTCTAACCTTTGGGAACTGACTAACATCTGGCGAAAAGCTGTCTCCATCTCCGTCTATAAATGTTTTGTCCAAATCATCTAACAAGGTGTTTCTTGGAATATCGGTTGTATAAAACGGCAAATCTACCCTAAGTCCTGCCGTTACTTTTAGGTCGTCGTTTACTTGATACTCGTCTTGGAAGTAAAGACCAAACTGTCCAAAGTTGGTTTCATCAACCGGTGGCGTTGTAGATCCGTCCAAAGCGAAACTTTTGGCAAAAGCGTCCGGCAAAGCTCCAGGCGTCTGATTAATGACTGTCTCCACAAAGCTATCATAGCTCGTAAATCTGTAAAAGCCATTAAAAACAGGGTTGAACGCATTCTTAAAGGTCATCAATTCTAGGTTGGCACCAATAGTAAAGGTATGGTCTCCGGAATAGATCGAGAAGTTATTGGTTACGTTGAAAACATTGTTCTCCAACAAGTTCCCCACGGTAAACAATTCATTACCCATAGCAGTATAGTACAATAGGTTTCCGGACGGGTCCGGCTCCAATACTTCTATGAACGGGAACGCTTGCCCACCAGGAATCCCCCTTTTTGGGTCTTGAATAGCGGTATATCCAATGTTCAAACTATTGGACATATTATCGGACACTTTAGAATTCCACTCCCCAACAATAGACTGTACCAAACGGTCGTTGGTGTAGTTGGCGTTTGCAAAAGTCATGGCTTCAATACCAAATCTGTCCGTGTTTCTATATCGTGTAGGTAAAAACCTATTCGAATTTCCATTGATACTAATATCCTGTGCTTGGTTATATCTGTTGTAACGCAGGGAAAACTTGTTATTTTGATTTAAGTTGTAATCCAATCTAGCATTAAAACGGGTTTCCTCAGATGCAAAGGGATAATTCTCATAAGGTCCTGTTTCGTAGCCATAAAGGTTACGCATACTTTCCCTAACAAAATCCAAGTCCGACGCTGGCACTCTAGAAATAATTTGGCCGTCTGGAGTAAGACCCGGTCTTGCAGCTTGGCGTTGAAAACCTGGAACCGCTTGCTGCTCCTCTTCATAACTCACAAAAAAGAAAAGTTTATCCTTAATGACAGGTCCACCTATAGTAATACCTTTAATATCGTTTTGTGAATCGCCTCGGTTCAATTCCAAATCACGTAACCTATTACCCACCATTTGCTCGTTTCTGTGCAAATAATAGACCGAACCTTTAAACTCATTGGTTCCCGATTTCGTAATCGCGTTAACCGAAGCTCCGGTAAAACCGCCCATCCTAACATCAAAGGGTGCTAAATTTACCTGTACTTCTTCAATGGCATCTATGGATATGGGGCCGCCACCAGCAAACTGAGCGTTACCTAAACCAAAATTATTATTATAGATATTACCATCTATCGTATAGTTGTTAAATCTACTTGAGGTGCCTGCAAATGAATTTCCGTTGGATTGTGGCGTCAGCCTGGTGAAATCCTCGATACTTCTGTTTACAGTAGGCAAGGCATCAATCTTGGCCCTAGAAAGATTTGTTGCGGCTCCAGTTTTGTTTGGATCCATAATAGCACCTCTCTGGGAAGTTATGACCACCTCTTCCAATTCAAGGCCTTCGGTCATTTCCACCTTTAAATTGTAGCTCTGACCCAGACCCAATACAATACCTTCAAAAGATCTGTCCTGGAAACCTACATAGGTTATGTTTACAGTATACGGTCCGCCCACTCTAATATTAGGCAAATAAAATCTTCCTTCTTCATTGGATATGGCTCCGTAAACGGAACCAGAAGGTGTATGGGTAGCAACAATATTGGCGCCAAATAGGGATTCCCCTGCTTGGTCCTGAACCGATCCTTGCATACTCGAAGTAGTAACTCCCTGCGAAAAAGCGCTTGCCGCTATTAAAAAAGCAACAAATGCAAAATACATTTTTTTCATTTTTCTCGTGTTATGTTCGTTTTTAATTTTCTGCAAAAGTCTTGCATTTTTGAACTTTGAACGTTAAGACAACGTTAAATCAGCGTCCTTAAAAATAAGTTAAAAAATAAAAAGAAGTGCTTGAAAAAGAAGAAGTTATCAAGAAATCCCAAAAATTAACAAACAAATAGATTTAACCCTTAAAATATTGAAGAAGCTGCAATGTAGAACTATCATGATCGCCAATATCGGAACCCTCAATATCCTTTAATATTGTTCCTGCCAATTGCTTTCCAAGCTCCACACCCCATTGATCATAGCTGAAAATGTTCCAAATTACGCCTTGTACAAATATTTTGTGTTCATAAAGGGCTATTAAAGAACCCAACGATGCGGGGGTAAGCTTATCTATTATTACCGTATTTGTAGGCTTATTTCCTTCGAAAACCTTATAGGGTGCCAAGGCTTCTATTTCTTTTTCGGAATGTCCTTTGGCCTTTAACTCGGCCACCACCTCATCCCGCGATTTCCCGTTCATCAAGGCTTCGGTCTGGGCAAAGAAATTGGACATCAACTTATTATGATGACCGGTGTCGCCATAAAGGGAATGTTTGAATCCTATAAAATCGGTCGGGATCAACTTGGTGCCTTGGTGTATCAACTGAAAAAAGGCATGTTGGGCATTGGTGCCGGGCTCTCCCCAAATAATGGTGCCCGTTTCATAGGAAACCCGCTTGCCGTTCCGGTCTACACTTTTACCGTTACTCTCCATAATTCCCTGTTGCAAATACGCGGAAAACCGACTTAAATACTGGGTGTAAGGTATGATCGCCTCTGTCTCCGCACCGTAGAAATTATTGTACCAAATACTGATCAAAGCCATTGTTACGGGAAGATTATCGCTAAAATCGGCTTCCTTAAAATGGGTGTCCATTTCATTAGCCCCTTTTAAGAGGTCTTCAAAATTTTCATAGCCCACTGCAAGTGCAATGGAAAGACCCACGGCACTCCATAAAGAAAAACGGCCTCCCACCCAATCCCACATAGGAAATACATTATCGGCAGAAATCCCGAATTCGCCGATTTTCTCGGTGTTGGTAGATACCGCTGCAAAATGCTTTGCAATATCCTCCTGTGCGGCATGTTTTAAAAACCACTTTTTAATGGTGGTAGCATTACTTAAAGTCTCTTGTGTGGTAAAGGTTTTGGAAACCACTATGAACAAAGTAGTTTCGGGATTTAGTTCTTTTAATACTTCATATACATGGTCGCCATCTACATTACTTACAAAATGCATTTTTAAGTGGTTATTGTAAAATTTAAGTGCTCCTACAACCATGGCCGGACCTAGATCGGACCCACCTATGCCTATATTAACGACATCTGTAAACGTCTTTCCTGTAAATCCTTTTTTAGCACCGCCTATGACGGCATCCGAAAAAGACTTCATACGCTGCTTTACCGCATAGACTTCGGGCATTACATTTATACCATCCACCTTGATATTGGCATCCTTTTTCTCTCTTAAGGCGGTGTGCAAAACGGCCCTACCTTCGGTTTCGTTTATCAACCCACCATTAAAACAAGAAGCTATGGCTTGCTTTAGCTTTACTTCTTCCGCCAACTGGCCCAATAGCTCCATAGTTTCCTGGGAAACACGGTTTTTGGAAAAATCCAGTAAAAAATCGTTCCACTTCAGTGTAAACTTTCCTGCCCTGCCGGCATCATCGCGAAAGTTATTTTTTATTTCCTTTGATTTTGTATTGGTATAGTGCGCGGTTAATTTGTCCCAAGCTTTTGTTGTTGTCGGGTCAATTTTAGGTAAGGCCATTTTATTCGTTCAGGGTTATTAAATTCTCTTCCACTTGTTCAAAGCCCGGATATTCTATACAATCCAACTGCGTCTTTAACGGTTCAATATAGTCCATGTAAGCTATTCTAATGGATTCCGCTATAGGTTCTGCTGTTGGCAACTGTTCTCGTAACGGATCTACCTGCGCACCATTTTTCCAAAACCGATAACACACATGCGGGCCTCCGGTATTTCCGGTCATTCCCACCCAGCCGATAACATCGCCTTGGCGCACGTATTCGCCTTTCTTTACCTTTTGGCTTTTCATGTGTAGGTACTGCGTGCTATAGGTGCCGTTATGCTTAATCTTAACATATTTTCCGTTACCGCCTTTTCGGGTAGATTCCGTTACCGTGCCATCTGCCGTAGCTATAATGGGAGTTCCTATCGCTGCAGCGTAATCCGTTCCTTTATGCGGACGCACTTTGTACCCATAATAGGCAATACGCCTGTTCAAATTATATCTGGAAGAAACCCGATACCCAAATTTTATGGGCGCCTTTAAAAAAGTACTCCGTAGGTTATTGGCTTCGTCATCAAAATAATCGAGGCCCTGTTTTAAGGAATCGGTCTGGTAGGCAAAGGCATAGATAGCCTTGCCCTTATGTTCAAAATAGGCCGCTTCTATAGGTTCAAAACCGGCATAAATAGTATCGTTTATATAACGTTCCTTAAAAAGGATCTTAAATTTATCCCCTTTTTCCAGTTTAAAAAAATCGATGCTCCAGGCATATATTTCAGAAAGGTTGATGGTTACCGCATAATCCACCCCAAGGGTATCCAAGGCCCCGGAAAGATGGTCTTCTATAACGCCTGCTATCTCTCGCTGTACAAATTTTACTTTTTTTCTGCTAGTGTAGGCATTCACGGAATCGCGGAGATCTACCACCGTATAGTTGATCTTGTCGTTCTCGTAGATAAAGAATTGCGTGGTTTCTGTGGTATCCTTTGTTTTTAAGATGACATAAGGCTTACCTACCTTAATTCGTTTTACATCAAAGGTGTCCTTGAAGTCTTCAGCAATCTTTGCAATTTTAGGGTAATCTACCAGGTTATCTATCATTAATTTTCCGAAACTGTCCCCATTGCGTATCGTATCCCTAAGAACGGTAAAGTCTTTTAGGTTAAAGCCATAGGTTTTTGTAACCGGTTTTTCTACGGTTATCTGTGCAATCTCCTCTATTTCCTGTTTTTCTTCCGTTTTGCACGAAAAAAGCACTGCCAGTGCCAAAAGTGCGCCCCAATATTTCTGCATTACGCTATTTTATTTTTTTTCTGGATTAAAGATATGATCTACCCATTCCTTACCCCATTCATTTAACTCTATTTTTGTATAAATTGATGGAAAAAACACCACTTTCTGAAAACTGGGAGGCAAATACTGCCTCCAATTGGTACCACCGGTGGCCTTAATATTACCGCCGCCCTCCTTGCCCAAATATCTATGTGCAGAACCCATATGCATCAGCGGCCAATTGACGTTGGCGTTCAAATCCAATGTTTTTAAGGCGTCTAGAAGCTCTTTGTCCTCCCTATCCTTTTTGGGAAGCCCTAAATACTTATGATATATGGTACTGTCCTTCACTTGCCTTACAATACGGATAAGCCTTGGGGTGTACCTATATTCAAACTGCTTTAAGGTCAAGGTCTTTTCGCCTGTTGCTATATCCGTGGCACCCTTTTTCCAATAGATGTTTTCATAAAGCTCTTCTATGGTGCTCTCCGAAGAAAAAGAAACCCGCTCTGTATGGTGTACCAAATTTTCCAGAGGGGTGGCGTACAGCTCGATCATTCTATATTGTGCAGACTGAAATCCACTTGCAGGCAATAAGGCCATTCTATATTGTAAAAATTGCTCTCGTTCCATTCCCTTGATCATAATACCAAAAGAGGAGATGAGGGCCGTATAATAACTATTGATCCGCCTTACTTTTTCAATGAAAAAATCCCGTTTTTGTGATTTGTCGTCCACCAACTGCTTTTGCTCGTGGAGAATAAGCTTAAAATAAAGCTCGGTAATCTGATGGTACATGATGAAGATCTCCTCATCAGGAAAGTGGGTTCTGGGTACCTGTAGGCTTAGAAGTGTATCTAGATGGATATAGTCCCAATAGGTAAGGTAGCGCTGGTAAAGTAAACCGTCTAAATAAGAGCTTAAATCTTGACCGGAATCCTTGTATTTATCGGCAAGTTTGGCAATTTGAGATGTGATTCGCCCGTCTTCCTCCATTCCTTTTAATCCATTATTATTTTAAATTGATGTTTTAGTCCGTTATACCCGTCCAAATCTGCCTTTATGGCACCTACGGCCAAATCTGCCCTAATTCTTATGGGGATCTTATTATCATCATTGGAAACCCAAAGCGATAGACTCTCTTCTTCCTTAAAGACCCTACCCGACTGTACCAACGGTCTAAATTTAAGACATTCTACCTTTCCGAATTTGGTTTTTAAAGTCTCTTTCCCTAAATATTTCAATTTAAAATTGAAAACACCATCGTCATCATAGAGTAATTTCAACTCAATACTTTCCCCTTTTACCAAGTCTTTTGCATCATAATTATTCCGCAAAAAGTAAAAAGCCGATATTAGGTCGTGTATCCCGTCCTGTAGTTCAAAATTAAGCTTTTTCTTGTGTTTCTTGTCATTTAAGACGGCAAAGCCTTTCTCATATTCATAATTGATTTCCACATCCTTAGTATAGCCGCCTTCATCAATTTTCCTTACAAACCTGTACGGCCTGCCATTTTCCTTATCAAAATAACTTTCATAATTATCGTCTACCTTAAAAAATAGACTTGCAAACCCTGTTGTTTCCCCATGCCCAACTACATGATAAACAGATCGGTCGCCTATTTTTCCGTCTTTTACGTGGAGCGTGGCGTAACTGGCGTTTAATAAAGCATAATGCATTCTAAACTTTAGCCATTCCCCAGGTTCAAACGCAGGTTTTGTTTTCTGCCCTACGACACCAAAACAAGCGATAAAAGAAATAAGAACAAAAACTCTCTTCATAGATTTACATTTTACACTAAAGTTAGACATATGTACCACATGATATCTAACACCAACATAATGTAAACAAATTTTATTCCAAAGTATTGCATAAAAAAAGCCCGGCTTAAAAACCGGGCTTTTCCTAAATAACCAACCAAACTTTAAATTATGAAAAACCAATACTTAAAGTTGTAAGGGAACCACCCCTTACGAGGGTAAATTTAAAACATAGAATACTATCATAAGTGCTCTTTAACGTACTTTAACGCTTACCTTAACACTAATTCACAATTCCGATTAATTATTGTGAATTCCTTAAGAAAAATAGTGATATTTAACTGCATTAAAGGTGCTGGTTGGCTGCCCAAATAGTTAAAACCAATATCCGATACTAAAAAACACATTGGAGCTGTCAACTTCCGGAGACCAAGAATAAATAACCTGCACTGGGCCAAAAAAAGATTCCCAGCCGTAGCCTAGTCCATAACCAGAAAAATTAGGGGCGGTAAACCATTCCCCCGTTCTAAAGATATCATCTGCTACATTGGCAAAGTTTGCCGCACCCAAAAAGTGATGCTTAGGAGCAAATTCATAGTCCAACCTACCATATGCCTTAACATAACTGTTCCCTGGTAGGCTTAAAAAATCGTAACCATAAAAAGGAACAAAATTATTAATCAAATTAGTGCCAAAACCGCCTAGGACAAAATCAAAGGAAGTTACACTGGATGTTCCCAGTTTAAAGCCGCCCTCGGTCTCCAAGTTCAAAGACAGATTATCGAGTATTGAAAAGGCTCCGCCCATTCTGGCCTTAGAAATAGAGAAATCCTTGAAATTTCCGTTAAAATCGGAGGAGAAAAGGTAGTAATGAAAATCCCCGTCAAAAAACAATCCGCTAGTAGGAAAGTATTTGTCGTCATACGTATCCAATTTTAAACTTGCAAAAGCACTATAAAAATTACTTCTTTCAAAGTATGTCCTTCCTTTAGCGTCCCTTATGGGCACAATAATCAATGGGTTTAGCGCATCATTGGCTTCGGGAATGGCTCCCAAGGTCGTTGTGCTGTATTTTAAAAATTTATGTTCGGCTCCTATCGTAAAGGCAAATTCCTCCCTCACTAAAGTTTGCAGATAAAATTGGTTGGTAAAATCGGTAATATCCAAATTTATACTGTTCACGTTCAAACTGGTCGGAACTTCAAAATTATCTGCAATAACACTAAAATTTATGTCCTGTTCAAAGTCGTTGAATCTAGAATTGACCCCAAAACTCCAATAGCTTCCCTTGTCTATATAATATTCAAAATTATACCTTACATTATCGCCAAGTATAAAATCTATGGAAGCCCTGTCATCCCTGAACAGAAGGTTTTTCTTGGTAAAATTTAAAATGGCCGCACTTTTGTAAAGGTCATCATAATGCGCTCCTACCCTAAAAAAGGCGGTATTGGGAGATTCATTTAAACGCAAGATCAAATCTTCTCCCTTGTCGTTGGAAACCAATTTGTAACGGTTAGACCCAAAGTTTCCGGTGGCACTAAGATTGCTGATTCCCTGTTGTAATCTTTTAAAGGTTATGGGAACTCCCAGTGCAAATCTGAGCTTTCCTTTCACATAGCCCCTAGTATGATTATTATCGCCACTTATTATTAATCTGTTTACAGTAATAGAGTCTCCAAGTTCGTAAGGTTTCACGTAAGGCCTTGGAGCTTTTTTTGGCGAGGAAAGCTGTTGCAACTGATTAAATTTCTCAATGGCCGCCAATTCCCCGGTCTTCATTATTTTATCAATTTTGTTGAAATTGATAACGGAATAGTTCTCTATATCAGGTTTTATATAAATGTCGGTACTTGCAGATTTTTCAATCATATTGGCCGCGGTCTGATAGTTATTGATCTGTAATAATATTTCTGTGGCCGATAGCAGGGATTCCCGATCGGAAAGACCATGCTGTACATCTACCCCAATAATAAAATCCGCCCCCATGGCCCTTACTTTTTCTATGGGGTAATTGTTTACAACACCACCATCTATAAGCACTTTGCCATCTATGACCGCCGGAGCAAAAAGAGAGGGAAGCGTGCCGCTGGCCATAATGGCTTCGGGCAAATATCCGGAGTCCAACACTACTTCCTTCCCGGTTTCAATATTCGTGGCCATACAAACAAAGGGAATGGGTAGCTTAGAAAAATCCTTCACATCCCTTACATGATATAGGATACGCACCAGCTCATTATAAATATTTTGGCCGCCGGAATATGCCGGTGGCACAGAAACTTTAAATCCATCGAAAGGAAGCGTTATGGCATACCGCTCAGAGTCTTCCTTCTCATAAAAACTTTTTGCGCTTCTAGGTGAATTATCCTGTATAAGCGTGGTAAAATCCGTAGCCCGGAATATAGAATCCAATTGATTGGCCGTGTAGCCAGAGGCATATAAGGCACCTACAATAGCACCCATACTGGTACCGCCTATATAATCTATTTTTACACCGGCTTCCTCTATAACCTTTAAAACCCCAACGTGTGCCAAACCTTTTGCACCGCCACCGCTTAAAACCAGACCTATTTTTTTATCCTTTAAATCTTCTGAGGTCTGTGCCCGCGCGTGCGCACACCAAGTAAAAACCAAGGCAAAAGCTATCCTAAGTACTTTTATGAAGTAGGTTGGATTTTTAGGGTGTTCAATTAAAGGACTCATATATTTTTTTTGCTTTTGATGCTCCCACGACCGCCGTTAAATTATCTATACTGGCCTCTTTGATCCTTTTGACCGATTTAAAACGCTTTAAAAGTTCCTTCGCCGTCTTTTCGCCAACGCCTTCTATGCCTTCCAATTCGGAACTAATAGCCCCTTTACTTCTTTTGTTCCTGTGAAAGGTTATCCCGAAGCGATGCGCTTCGTTTCTAAGTTGTTGGATTATTTTAAGGCTCTCGCTCTTTTTATCCAAATATAAGGGAATAGAATCTCCCGGAAAATAGATTTCCTCTAACCGTTTGGCTATGCCAATAATGGCAATCTTTCCCCGTAATCCTAAAATGTCCAAACTTTTAAGGGCTGAGGAAAGTTGTCCTTTGCCCCCATCTATGACAATAAGCTGTGGCAAGGGAGTTTCCTCCTCCAATAAGCGTTTGTAACGCCTAAACACCACTTCCTCCATAGAGGCAAAATCGTCAGGGCCTTCAACGGTCTTAATATTATAATGGCGATACTCCTTTTTAGACGGTTTGCCGTCCCTAAAAACCACACAGGCGGCAACGGGATCGCTTCCTTGTATATTACTGTTATCAAAACAATCTATATGTCTAGGTTCCGCCGAGAGCCTCAAATCTTTTTGCATTTGGGCCATAATCCTATTGGTATGCCGATCCGGATCAATAATCTTAATTTGGTTAAAGCGTTCCTGCCTAAAGAATTTGGCGTTACGCTCGGACATTTCCAACAAGCGTTTTTTGTCCCCTAATTTGGGTATGGAGACCAGGAGTCCCGATGGTACCAAAACCCTAAAGGGAAGGTAAATCTCCTTGGATTCCGAGTTAAACCGTTGCCTTATTTCCACGATGGCCAACTGCAGTAAGTCCTCATCTGTCTCGGATAATTTCTTTTTTATTTCCATGGTATGCGAACGCACTATGGATCCATGTGATAATTGTAGGAAATTGACATAGGCAAACGCCTCGTCCGAGATAATGGTAAAGACATCTACATTGCTTATGTTAGGGTTTACAACCGTAGATTTTACTTGATAATTTTCTAGAATAGCTATTTTCTCCTTTATCTGTTGCGCCTCCTCAAAACGCATCTCATTGGCCAGCTGTTTCATTTGGTTTTTGAAATAAAGTAAGGACGTCTTAAAATTACCCTTTACAATTTCCCTAATATCCTGTATCTGTCTATTATATTCCTCGCTAGATTGTAAATCTTCGCAAGGCCCCTTACAATTCCCTAAATGATATTCCAGGCACACCTTGTATTTCCCATTCTGTATTTTTTCATGGGAAAGGTCATAGTTGCAGGTGCGCAAGGGGTACACACTTTTAATAAGGTCCAATAGTGTCCTTACGGTTTTCATACTCGTATACGGTCCATAATATTCAGAGCCGTCCTTAATTACCCTTCTTGTTGGAAAAAGTCTTGGAAAGCGCTCGTTTTTTAAACAAATCCATGGATAGGATTTATCGTCCTTAAGCAGTACATTGTAACGTGGCCTATACTCCTTTATCATATTGTTCTCCAGAAGCAAGGCATCGGACTCCGTAGCAACAACAATATGCTTTATCATGTCGATTTTCTTTACCATAACACGGGTCTTGCCATACTCGTGATTTTTGGTAAAATAGGACGTAACCCGCTTTTTTAGATTCTTGGCCTTACCCACATACAATATCGTATCAGTAGCATCATAAAATTGGTATACACCAGGTCCTTTTGGCAACGAACTTAATTGAACTTCTATAGGAATTTGAGACATAGCAAACCGTGTAGTGTAACTGGTAAATAATATAGTTTAAATTACTTGGTTTTTCTAAGATGTGTAACGATTTTGTGAAATTTAACGAAATTAAGTTTATTCACTTAGGCACTAGCTCTTATAAGGGTGTCCTTGAATTAAAAACCGACTTTAATTTAAAATCCATGCCATACATTTCCTTTTATCCTCTTCTCATTTTTCCTTGGACACAACACGCTATATGACAAAATTAAGAGATTTTTTTTATTGGTTTGTTAAAATAAGCCTCATTTTGACTCCATAACCCTATTATAACAACTTGAACGCGTTACAGCATAATTTTTGATTAAAAACTTGGTTATCAACACTTTGAGTAAAAAAAATCAAAAAACTATATTTACCCCGATGTTAATACTTTTATAAAAGGTGCTTTTAATCGATAAAAAAGTACCTTTCAAGGATAGTTGATCGTTTTTTTTACTTAAATTTATCAAAACCAAAAACCCCGAAACATGGAAAGTTATATCATCACATTAGGAACATATTTAATTTTGATGTTGTTTTTTAAGGTATTTTTTGCGGTAGCAGGAAAGGAATAAAGATATTGAGTAGGTTATTCTAAATTATTCTCCATCAATGTTGAAGGAAGATTTACGCGCTAAATACAAAAAACTTCGAAATTCCTTAACTCCCTCATTTCTAACTTCAGAAAGCATTGCAATCGCAAATATGCTACTAAAATTACCTATTTGGCAATTTGAATATTACCACCTGTTTTTGCCGATAACACATAAAAAAGAAATAGACACTTCTATAGTCCTTTCTATCCTCCAAGGAAAGGATAAACATGTTCTGGTGCCAAAAGTAGTAAACGCAAATACTCTAGAACATTATCTATTGACCGATAATACAAAATTCAAACAGAGTACATGGGGCGTGCCGGAGCCTTTGGACGGCATTCTAGTACACCCACAAAAAATTGATGTCGTATTTGTTCCGTTAATGGCCTTTGATCAAAAAGGATACCGGGTAGGTTATGGTAAAGGATTTTATGATTCATTTTTATCCGAATGCCGCAAAGACGTACTAAAGGTAGGACTATCTTTTTTTGCTCCAGAAGAACAGATTACGAATGTTCACGATGCCGATGTACCATTGGATTATTGTGTTACGCCTGACAAGGTCTACTCCTTTGGCAAATCCTGATTTTCATTTTCTGTAGCAACCGATGTGTCCTCATCTGTATTTTCCTTAAAAGCGCTTTTATTAAAGACCAACAATATGCCTACACCTGAACTAATGGCGGTGTCCGCTATATTAAAGACAGGTTCAAAAAAGCGAAAGTTACTTCCTCCAAAATAAGGGACCCAATCTGGCCACGTAGTATCTATCAACGGAAAATAAAGCATATCTACTACTTTTCCGTGAAAGAGGCCGCCATAAGGTGCTGATGAAAACAACGTAGCTACCTCATTGTAACTTTCATTAAAAACCAAACCGTAGAAAACAGAATCTATTATATTTCCAAATGCCCCTGCAAAAATTAGGGAAACGGCAACGATTAAAGTATTGGACGAATGCTTACGCACAACATCGTATAGCCAATAACCAATACCGCAAATAGCAAATAACCTAAAGATGGTAAGCACCAATTTTCCAGTCCTATCGGCAATGGGTAGAATATCGCTAAGTTTTGCGCCCCACGCGGCACCCTCGTTCTCTATAAAAAGAATCTTGAACCAATTAAAAACATCTATCGACTCTCCCAGCACAAAATGGGTCTTTATATAAATTTTACTCCACTGGTCTATAATAAGAATCAGTGCAATAAGGAGGGCAGATTTCTTTAAACTCATGTATTTTAAATAAAGAACAAAAATAGAAATATTATTCCGTTTTTCGTAGCTCAATAGTACCGGTTACGGAAGATAGGCCGTACTGGTCGTCTCCCTTTGGAATACTATCCCTTCTAACTATCCCGTACTTATTAAAAACATCGAACTGCCCACTTTTGGCCTTCACCAAAATAGACCCGCTTTGAGTTTTAACCTTAACGTTCTGGGACACCTCCTCCAACTCGCAGGAACCATCTGCCAAAGTAATGTTCAAATTGGTGTATTCGCCTGCCGCCATAACCCGCGAATTGGTGCCGAATACCTGAACATTTTTCCATTTGGGAAGCAGTATGCGCAATGCTATGGAAACCACCTTGTGGGCACTAAGTTTGTCGTTCAGGCGCACATAGCTAGATCTAAAGCCGGTAGCTACCATTAAGGTGTTGCCTTTCCGGTAAATTTCCAGCTCCAAATCTTTACTGTATTCTCCGTCAATTTGAGCCTCTACCGTTATTTCATGTGTGTTTCCGGTATCTAAAAAGACCTGAAAACAATTACTGGCATCTATTTGAACAAGGGATATATCCGACTCTAAAACCGTTTTTTTAACCTGCTTTTGAGCGATTACGGATAGTCCCAGGGAAAAAAACACAACAAATGACGCTACTCTCAAAATTAGATATTAAAAAACGCCCCGAAAGGCGTTTTATTTATGATTGCATGTTTTTTGCCTCTATACTCAAAGTGGCATGGGGTACCAGTTTTAAGCGCTCTTTATTAATGAGCTTTCCGGTTACCCTGCATACCCCGTAAGTCTTGTTCTTTATGCGTAACAAGGCATTTTTTAAGTCCCTTATGAATTTTTCCTGACGAATGGCCAACTGGGTGTTCGCTTCCTTGCTCATGGTCTCCGAACCTTCTTCAAAGGCCTTGAACGTAGGCGAAGTATCATCTGTGCCATTGTTACCATCGTTCATATAAGCACTTTTCAGCAATTCTAAATGACTATTTGCCTTTACTATCTTTTCTTCGATAAGTATTTTGAACTCGGCCAAATCCTTATCGGAATATCTAACATTTAAATCTTGTTCCATTTTTCTACTGTTTTACAATAAACAATTTAGTGTTCACTTCATCAAAAGCAATTTCAGTACCACTTTCTACGATGTCTTCCAAATGAAGCTCAGCTGTAAGCGTTTCTGTTTTAATATATGCTAAATTACTGGCAACTGCTTGTTCTACAACACCATCTTTCTGCATTTTAATAACAATTTTATCAGTAACCTCGAACCCGGAATCTTTCCTTAAATTTTGTATACGGTTTACCAACTCCCTTGCTATCCCCTCTTTTCTAAGATTCTCATTAATGGTAATATCCAGGGCTACGGTTATCTTTCCCGAACTTGCCACCAACCAACCCTCAATATCCTGAAAGCTTATTTCTACATCCTGTAACTGCAAAATACTATTTTTATTTTCTATTTGCATGGAAATTTCGCCCTCTTGCTCAATTTTTTGGATGTCTTCCTGCGTAAAGCTGTTTACGGCCGCCGCAACCAACTTCATATCCTTACCATATTTTGGTCCTAATGTCTTGAAATTAGGTTTGATATGCTTTACCAATACACCGGACGCATCATCCAAAAGTTGAATTTCCTTGACGTTTACCTCGGATTTTATAAGGTCCGATACCGCAAGAATATCGTTTCTGTCCTGCTCGCCTAACACGGGAATCATAATTTTCTGTAATGGCTGTCTTACCTTTATTTTTTCCTTTTGGCGGATGGACAGTACCAAGGATGAAATAGTCTGTGCCTTGTTCATTTTAACCTCCAGACCTTTGTCTATCAACGAAACATCTGCCACCGGGAAATCTGCCAAATGCACGCTCTCAAAAGGTTCGGATTTGGTCGTGGCTATTAAATCCCGATACAACTGATCCATAAAGAACGGAGCCACAGGAGCCGATAATTTGGCGACCGTTAGCAAACAGGTATACAAGGTTTGGTAGGCCGCTATCTTATCCTGCCCATACTCGCCCTTCCAAAAACGCCTTCTGCACAAACGCACATACCAATTGCTCAGGTTTTCCTGTACAAAATTAGAAATGGCCCTAGTGGCTCGGGTAGGTTCATAATCCGCATAAGCGGCATCTACCTCCTGAATCAAGGAGTTAAGTTCGGATAGTACCCAGCGATCTATCTCGGTGCGTTCCGCAATGGGCACAGGCTTCTCATTAAACGCAAAGGCATCAATATTGGCGTACAGGGCAAAAAAGGAATAGGTGTTATAAAGCGTTCCAAAAAACTTTCGTTTTACCTCAACGATACCTTCAACATCAAATTTTAAGTTGTCCCAAGGGTTGGCATTACTGATCATATACCAGCGTGTTGCATCTGCACCGTGCTCGTCCATCGTCTTAAACGGGTCCACGGCATTGCCCAAACGCTTGGACATTTTTTTACCTTCCTTGTCCAACACCAAGCCGTTGGAAACTACATTTTTATAGGCCACCGAATCAAACACCATGGTTGCAATAGCGTGCAAGGTATAAAACCAACCACGGGTCTGGTCTACGCCTTCCGCGATAAAATCGGCCGGAAACGCTTCGCCCTTGTCTATTAAATCCTTATTCTCAAAAGGATAGTGCCATTGGGCATAGGGCATGGATCCGCTATCGAACCAGACATCTATTAAATCGGCCTCCCGTTTCATGGCCTTTCCCGATGGGGAAACCAAGATAATTTGATCTACGATGTTTTTATGCAAATCGATTTTGTCGTAGTTGCCTTCGCTCATATCGGCCACTACAAAATCCTCAAAAATATCCTTTTCTAAAACTCCGGCGGCAACCGCTTTTTGCATCTCCGTTTTCAATTCTGCCACGGAACCGATCATGATCTGCTCTGTACCGTCCTCGGTTCTCCATATGGGTAAAGGAATGCCCCAGTATCTAGAACGCGATAGGTTCCAATCGTTTGCATTCGCCAGCCAATTGCCAAACCTACCTTCTCCGGTAGCTTTTGGTTTCCAGTTAATGGTCTGGTTCAACTCAAACATACGGTCCTTTACATCGGTCACCTTTATAAACCAAGAATCCAAGGGATAATACAGAATAGGCTTGTCCGTACGCCAGCAATTGGGATAACTGTGTACGTACTTTTCTACCTTAAATGCCTTGTTCTCTTCCTTTAATTTAATGGCTATTTCAACATCAACAGACCTTTCCGGAGCTTCGCCTTCCTCATAGTACTCATTTTTTACGTATTTACCACCTAACTCCTTCATCTCCGGCCTAAATTTTCCCTGAAGATCTACCAAAGGAACCGTATTGCCATTTTCGTCCAAGACCAACATAGGCGGAATTTCGGGAACGGCTAGTTTGGCCACAAAAGCATCGTCCGCACCAAAGGTAGGAGCGGTATGTACGATACCCGTACCATCCTCGGTAGTCACAAAATCCCCTGCAATGACCCTAAATGCATTTTCGGCATTTTCGTACGGCAGCACATAATCTATGAGTTGTTCGTATTTTATATTGATAAGGTCTTTACCCTTAAACTCCTTAACAATGTAAAAAGGAATTTTCTTGTCGCCAGATACGTAATCCAACAAGGCAGGTTTTTCATCGACCTGAAAGAACTTTCCTAAAAATTGTTTCGTTACCAAGTTCTTGGCAAGGATGGCGTTCATGGGTTCAAAGGTATACTGGTTATAGGTTTCCACCAGTACATAATCTATTTTGGGGCCAACGGTTAGGGCAGTATTGGAGGGTAAGGTCCAAGGCGTTGTCGTCCATGCCAAAAAATAGATAGTGCCTTCGTTCTTTAAAAAATCGGGTAAGGTTTCTTCCACCGCCTTAAACTGAGCGGTAACCGTTGTGTCCGTTACATCTTGGTAGGTTCCGGGCTGGTTGAGTTCGTGAGAGCTTAGTCCCGTGCCCGCTTTTGGGGAATACGGTTGTATAGTATAACCTTTATATATAAGTCCTTTCTCGTAAATCTGTTTCAACAACCACCAAACAGACTCCATGTATTTTGACTTGTACGTAATATACGGATCTTCCATATCTACCCAGTAGCCCACTTGCTCCGTCATGGCGTTCCAAACATCGGTATAGCGCATTACCGCTTTTTTACAAGCTTCGTTATACGCCTCTACGGATATTTTAGTGCCAATATCTTCCTTGATAATCCCTAATTCCTTTTCAACCCCTAGTTCTATTGGAAGTCCGTGTGTATCCCATCCGGCCTTTCGCTTTACCTGATACCCTTTCATGGTCTTGTACCTTGGGAAAATATCCTTTATGGTTCGCGCCATAACATGATGTATTCCCGGCATTCCGTTAGCGGAAGGTGGCCCTTCAAAAAAGACGTAAGCGTCCTTACCCTCGCGTGTGGTTATACTTTTATCAAAAATGGCATTGGCTTTCCAATAGGCCAAAACTTCGGCTGCAACTTGGGGTAGATCCAATCCTTTATACTCTGCGAACTTCATAAGAAATGCTTCTAGGTCACTAAATTAAGGTTGCAAATTTACTAAATTAGCATTTACCAAGACGTATTTCCTAATGCTATTGCAAAACCCATATATTCCTCATAACAAATGTACCTTATCAAAAAGGTGTCGCTTTTAAATCTCTCGTTTACGACCCTTGTTTTTGGTCAGGAAACCAATATTAATAAGCCAGTGGTTACGAACGGCGACAAGCTCTTATTTTTGGCCAGACCAGCCAACTAGAAGATGAAATTTCTGGAACGCCCTACATCAAGGAAATGTTTTCTATAACACGGATAAATAACCTAAAAAATACCCATCTCGTTCGTTTCAATGTCACATTAGAGGAAATGGAAGTACAAACAAACGGAACAGATATCAGTATTTACCTACGATCGCTACACAGCACATTAAACTGTTGAATGTCAGCGGATTAGAATTTAATAACTCAAACTAGCTTAACAGCGGCAATTTAAAAAACAGATGTTCTATACCCGTTACAATTTTAAACAATGAAATAAAATTGTTTAGAAAACAAATCATCCGTTTTACGGCGGGCAAAGCTGTCCAGACTAGCTTGGAGCAATATGTTCCCTCTAAATCTACTGCACAAAACGCTTAGTTTTACCCTAAGCCCGCTCAAACCGAAAATCTTATGGAAAATTGTTTTTGTAAACAGTTTAATGAAAAAGATTTGAAACGTATTTAAAGAACGGAAACCTAGCTATTAAAGAGGAAAAAGACTTGATAAAAATACTCCTACTTTATTTTAATTGATGCGATTAGTATTGCTATTCTATTTGCAAAAGATTAATAGTCAGTATTTTAATTATATTTTAACTTATAAATTTTTAGGGAAACATCCAAAATAGGATAAACTGCGTATATCTCAGCGATTTAAACAACCACGAATAAATTGACACAAATGAAAAAAGTGATTTTAAGTACACTTGTAGTATTGGCATTAAGTATTTCTTTTGTTTCCTGTAGAGATACGGCGGACAAAGCAAAGGATGCCGCTGAACAGACAGGTGAAGCTTTGGAAGCAGCCGGAGATGACTTGAAGGAGGTTGGCCAAAACGCTATGAATGCGGCTGGCGAAGCCGTTGAAAATGCAGCCGATGCCACGTCTGATGCTGTTGACTCTGTTAAAGAAACAGGTGCAGAAGCAATGGACAATGCCAAAGAAGCTGGAGCTGAAGCAGTTGACAAGGCAAAAGCAGCCGGTAACGATGTTAAAGGTGTTGCCAGGGACGCTGCCGGTAAGGTAACGGACAAGGCTAAAGAAGTAAAGGACGCGGTTAAAAACTAATCCCCATCCAAAATTTTAACAAAGGGCCCGATGATTTCGGGCCCTTTTGGTTTTAAAAAAGTAGCGCCGCACGTCACAAATAATTTTGGAATTCCCTGCCAGAAATCCTTTGGAGAGCCTAGGCATATTACCGCATTTTACCGGCACCGTTTTAGCTAGGGTTTTTTTAAACCTGAAAAGGCTAACTAAAAACTTCATTTAAAATAGCCAAGGACTTTGGTTTTCTAAATCCTTGCAGGTGCAATTCGTAATACAGCACTATAGATTTAAGCAACTCTTGCCGATCTGCCTTTCTCATTTTAACCGTGTCCAAGGCATCAAAATGAGTGTCTAAAATTGTATTGAAAAACAGGAGATTTGGGCCGCTTATTAAAGGGTTTAAAGACGGTTTTAAAATAAACTCTCCTTCCAGGAGGTCAAAAAAAGGAGACCCTTGATTGTGGGTGTCTGGATAAAATCCCAAATATTTGGTCATTACCATTAAAAAATACAAATGAAAATTGGCCACGTCATCATTCATGTCCAACCACTGCAACGCGGTTTCTATATAATTAAAAAGAGCCGCGTTCACCTCTTCCTCATGTATGGCGTTGCCCAACATTTCTGCCAAAAAAAGCGTTACGGCATTTTTGGCAACTTGGGTATGTAGGCTTTGATAGTGATAACTGACCTTGACCTCACGTATACTTTCTAAAGTTCCTTTGTTCCTGTGGCTTGCCACGATTTCCAACTGCATCAAAGGTTGAAAATAAGCTATTTTTAATTTTCCCTTTTTGGACGTAAGCACACCTTTTAATAAATAGGACTTCAATCCGTCTGAAGCCGTAAACGCTTTCACGATAAGGCTAGTATCCCCATATTTTAGGGTAGTAAGTACAATAGCCCTGGTAGTTACTTGCATCTTTATGGTTATGTTGGGAAATGCAAATATAACATGAATAAGTGCCGACAGCGGAAATTTAAACCAAAGGCAGGCAAACAAAAAAAATCTGCAAAGAAGCACCTCTGCAGACTTTAAAATACTTATAGAAATACAATTACATTTATAGATTGCCTGAAAGCATCTGCGGAAGTATTGCCCTAGACTAGGATAGCCTCTTGTCTCTTGTCTCTTGTCTCTTGTCTCCTAAATCAGATAACGCCCTGTGCCAACATAGCATCGGCAACTTTTACGAAACCGGCAATATTAGCACCTTTCACATAGTTACAATAGCCGTCTTCTTCTATCCCGTACTCGATGCAAGACTCATGGATATCCTCCATAATCCTACGTAACCTTTCATCCACTTCTTCACGGGTCCAACTAATACGCAAGGAGTTCTGTGACATCTCCAAACCAGAGGTAGCCACACCACCTGCATTAGAGGCTTTACCGGGTGCAAATAGAATTTTTGCTTTGTGAAATTCATGGATAGCCTCTGGCGTAGAAGGCATGTTTGCGCCTTCGGCGACGCAGATACATCCATTTTTGATCAATATTTTAGCATGCTCGCCATCCAACTCGTTCTGTGTGGCACAAGGCAGGGCAATATCGCATTTTACGTCCCAAGGAGTTCCTCCTCTATGGAAGGTGGCCGAACTGTAGTTATCCGCATATTCAGAAATACGACCTCGTCTATTATTCTTTAGATCCATGACGTACCCCAGCTTTTCCTCATCGATACCGTCCTTATCGTAAATATAGCCTTCTGAATCCGATAAGGTCAATACTTTTGCCCCCAGATGAAGGGCTTTCTCCGCTGCGAATTGTGCCACGTTGCCTGATCCTGATATCGTCACATTTTTACCCTTAAAATTCAATTCCTTAGTTTGCATCATACTTTGTGCAAAATATACAGTACCATAACCGGTGGCCTCTGGTCTTATTAAAGAACCGCCCCAAGAAAGACCTTTACCTGTAAGTACGCCCGTAAACTCGTTTCTAATTTTTTTATACATCCCAAAAAGGAAACCAATTTCTCTGGACCCAACACCAATATCCCCGGCTGGCACATCCGTATTTGGACCAATATGCCTATTCAGTTCCAACATAAAGGCGTGGCAAAAACGCATGACCTCATCGTCCGATTTTCCCTTTGGGTCAAAATCGGAACCTCCTTTGCCACCTCCCATTGGAAGCGTTGTTAAACTGTTTTTGAACACTTGCTCAAATGCCAAAAACTTTAATATACTTGCATTTACCGTTGGATGAAAGCGAAGACCGCCTTTATAGGGCCCAATAGCGGAATTCATTTGAATCCGATATCCACGGTTTACGTGAATATCCCCATTATCGTCTACCCATGCTACTCTAAAGGAAACAAGCCGTTCTGGTTCCACCATCCTTAGGAGAATGTTTTTCCCGTTGTAAATCTTATTTTTCGCGATATAGGGAATTACCGTTTCGGCCACTTCCTGCACCGCTTGTATGAACTCTGGCTCATGACCGTTTCTGGTCCTTACCTCATCCATAAATACATTAATTTTTGCTTCCATAAAAATCTGTAATGGTTGTTGATATTAGTGAATTCTAACTATTACGGCAAAATTATAATATTATTACAATTTATGCGTCTATTATTTTACAATTCATTAAGATTATCATGTTTTTTTGCCTTTAGCTCACCAGATTTCGCCTAGAAAATCGCATTTATACATTTTCAAAAGACTGCTTTTCATCATGCAATAGCCTGCTCCAAGTCGGCAATAAGGTCTTCTACATCTTCTATACCCACACTTAATCTAATTAAGGCATCTACTACGCCACTTTTTTCACGTTCCTTTTTTGGAATGCTAGCGTGGGTCATACTTGCCGGATGGCCCGCCAAGCTCTCTACCCCACCTAGGGATTCTGCCAAAGTAAAGACCTTAAGCTGCTCCACTATTTTAATGGCGTCCTTAAAACTGCTCCCTTTGGTCACAAAAGAAATCATACCACCAAAATCCTTCATCTGGCTTTTGGCAATACTGTGGTTTGGATGGTCTTCAAAACCGGGCCAGTAGACTTTTTCTATTTTTGGGTTCGAGGCCAAATATTCCGCAATAGCTCTCCCGTTCTCGCAATGGCGTTGCATGCGTACATGCAAAGTTTTTATACCTCGTAAGACCAAAAAACTATCCATAGGTCCACAAATAGCACCGCTGGCATTCTGTATAAAGTAAAGTTTGTTCGCCAGTTCCTTATCCTTTACGACCAAGGCCCCGACCACAACATCCGAGTGCCCACCAAGATATTTGGTAGCGGAGTGCATTACAATATCCGCACCTAAATCTAGCGGCGTCTGTAAATAGGGCGTGGCAAAAGTATTATCAACCGCCAACAGTACCGCGTGCTTTTTAGCCAAATGGGAAACTGCTTTAATGTCTATGATGTTCATCATAGGATTGGTCGGCGTTTCTATCCAGATAAGCTTTGTGTTAGTATTGATATAGTCCTCAATTTTAGCTGCGTTCTGCATCCCGATGAAATGAAAGACAATCCCGAACTTTTCAAAAATCTGTTTGAAGAGACGGTAACTTCCTCCGTAAAGATCATTGGTCGTAACCACTTCGTCCCCTGGAACCAATAATTTTATCACGGCATCTATGGCCGCCAGACCGCTGCCAAATGCCAGTCCGTAAGTACCATTTTCAATACTGGCCAAGGAATTCTCCAATGCCGTACGGGTAGGATTGGCACTTCTGGAATATGCGTAGCCCATGTGCCCTCCCGGTGTGGTTTGGGCGTACGTAGAGGTCTGATATATTGGTGGTATTACAGAACCATACGCTTTATCCGGTTGTTGGCCTCCGTGTATTGTTTTGGTGTTGAATTTTAAGCCTTTATCGCCCATAATAAAAATTGTTCCTACAAATGTATCGTTATCTTTTGGAGAATACAATGAAGGTGTATTTTTGCCTATTATAACGTATCCCATGAAAACCCGAATCCATTGCCTCTTTTTAGTCCTGCTCTCCATCAGCTGTCAAAAAAAAGACTATAAGCTTACTTTTGAACCTGTTACCTACTCTGCCGATGCCTGTGCAGGTTGTCCGGTGATTAACATTACGATTCCAAAAGCCCTGGAAGAAGCCAAGATAGATAGCATCATAAACAACGCCCTAAAAGAGGAAATCATCTTCCTGCTCAACTTTAATGACGACTCCGAGGCTACGAATATTGAAAGTGCGATTACATCCTTTACAAACGGCTACACCGACTTAAAGAGCCGTTTTGCGGAAGAAGCCACGCCTTGGGAAGCCGAACTTACCGGAACACTGGCATACGAGGATAAAAACATACTGACCATACAACTGGATTCCTATTTATTTACAGGTGGAGCCCATGGCTATAGTACAGCTCACTTCTTAAATTTTGACAAACTGAAAGCAGTAGAACTGGACAACGAAGACCTTTTTAAAAATCTGGCCGATTTTCAGGACTTTGCCGAAACCAAATTTAGGTTACAGGAAAAGATTCCCGCTCAAGGCGATATAAACAGTACTGGTTTTATGTTCGAGCCAAACGCCTTTTACCTGCCCCAAAACATTGGACATACACAAGAAGGCATTCAGCTTTTTTATGAACAGTATGAAATTGCCTCCTATGCCGATGGCCCTATTGTGCTGCATATCCCCTACTCAGAGCTACAGGACTATTTGGTGTATGTTCCAGAACAAAAGTAAAATCCTAGGTATATGCCAACACGCATTCTAAAGAAAAAAGGTTTCTAAATTATCTCTGCAAGCTTCGAGGAATTAGTTCCGAATTATCCCAATGCCAAAGCGGGATTAGTTCAAGTCACTGCTAAAAATTCGATATTGTGCTACCGAAATGTCTGAATTTAAAACAGTGTTCTACTACTAAACATACAGCATTTTTCTCAGGGCAAAAATAGACCCTAGGTGTATGCCTTCATGAAAGTTATTAAAGCTGATGGCATAGGAAACATCGGTCAAAGTTACCTTGGCACTTGTAGTATAGGGTTTAAAATCCTTAAAAAGTCCGGCTGCATAATCCTCCTTTGTCCGTTCTATAGTTGACACCAAGACCTCCGTTATCTGTTTTATTTCGGCATCTGTGGCCGTGCCATCCGGGACTGTACCCTTCATGAATTTATCCACTAGGCCGTCTGAAACGCGCATAGGCAAACCACTAAATTTATAAGTCAAAATTTGCTGGGTTACTACCACATGGGCAATGTTCCACCAGATATTATTACGGAATCCTTGTGGTATTTTTAATAGGTCCTCTTTTGGGGTTGACTCCAAAATAGCTAATAGATTCTTTCTGTTCTGTAGGGTAATTTCCAGTTCGTTCTTCAAAGTGTATCATTTAAATGAATGCTAAAAATAGCACAAATACTATTATTTAGGTTTCTTTGCACCATCGATATTTTTAAGCACTCTTGTCCGGTCAAAGGCAAGAGACGGCTGCGCTATTAGACATAAGACGAAAGACCAAATTGTAACTAATTGAAAATAATTTTTTTGCGCTATTTCAAAAATATCCAAAATCTAAAAAACAAGGTATTGCGTTTGCGTTTGACCCGTATCATTAAGGTTAATGGTACAGATATAATAAAGTTTCCCCTACTACAATAATTTTAAAGATTGAAATGAAGAAAATATACCATCTTGGTACTTGCTCTACCTGCCAACGCATTATAAAGGAGCTCCAACCTTTGGAAGGGTTTACCCTGCAGGACATTAAGGCCGAGCCCATTACCCCTGGGCAACTGGAGGAAATGCGCGCACTAACGGATAGTTACGAATCACTTTTCAGCAAGAGAGCGATGCTTTTTAGGCAACGTGGACTGCATGAACAAACCTTGGAAGAAGCTGACTATAAAAATGGTATTCTAGAGCAGTATACCTTTTTAAAACGACCGGTTATTCTGTTTAATGATTCTATTTTTATAGGCAATAGCAAAAAAACAGTTGCCGAGGCCAAAGAAGCCATTCATTCGTGAATAAAAGAACCCTTGCCATTTTTGCGGCCATAGGTGCTACAACCATCTACGGCCTAAACCATACCATTGCTAAAGAGGTTATGCCCCATTATGTACAGCCTTTAGGATTTATTATTCTAAGGGTTCTTGGTGCGGCAATATTGTTTTGGCTTGCCTCCTTTTTTGGCCCAAAAGAAAAGATACACAAAAGGGACTATCTAAGAATGGGTCTTTGTGCGCTTTTGGGCATGGGTTTCAACATGCTGGTTTTCTTTAAAGGACTTTCGCTTTCCACACCTATTAACAGTGCCGTCCTAATTACCACAACACCCATTATTGTCCTAATTTTATCGGCCATAGTAATCAAGGAAAAAATTAGGGGTCGCAAAATAATTGGCATTGGAATTGGCCTTGTGGGGGCACTGGGACTCATTCTTTTTGGTTCGGAATTACGGCAAGACGCTCCGAATATACCCTTGGGAAATTTCCTTATTTTAGCCAATTCGGTGTTTTATGGTTCGTATTTGATCGTGGCCAAGACCTTGATCGCCAAATATCATCCGTTTACCTTTATGAAGTGGTTGTTTACGCTGGGAATCCTTATCTGTTTGCCTTTTGGCTACCAAGAATTTACGGAAATTGCTTGGACAACATTACCTATGGAAGCCTTATGGCGCATTGCCTTCGTCATTGTCGGAACAACCTTCTGCACCTATTTGTTTAACATATTTGCACTAACCCAGCTAAAAGCCTCCACGCTAAGTGCTTTTGTCTATGTGCAACCTTTGGTAGGCATAGCCTATGCGATTGGCACAGGGCAAGACCGTTTAACAACCGTTAAAATCGTTGCTGCCTGTTTTGTACTTTTAGGAGTGTATTTAGCAAGTAAAAAATCTACAAGGGCAGGAGAGACATCTTAATCGCTAAAGGCTTGTTTTGAATTATTGAGATGTTTCTGCATTAATACTACAGCCTTGGATGCATCTCTTTGATGTATTGCAGAAACCATATCCAAGTGCTCTTGCAAGATATCTTTTAACGGTCTGCGTAATCCGATGACCTCCATACACAACCAAAGATTTCCCTTATCAAAAAGTTCGTAGAGGTATCTATTGCCGCAATTGGCCAATATTATATCATGAAAGTGGAAATTTATTTTCTGAAAAACCCTTGCGCTCAGAGGGCCTTTCTCAAAGGGCACCAGTAAATTCCGCAGGTCGTCAATTCTGGATTGGGGCGCAATTAGGGCAAACTGTTCCACTGCCATAGTCTCTAGGGCTATCCTACAATCAAAAACCTCCAAGATATCCGTGTACGAAAAATTCCTGACCACTAAACCTTCTTCCGGAACCGCTATTAACAAGCAATCTGTCTGTAAAAGCTTTAACACTTTTTTCAAGGTTTTTTCACCTACATGAAGTTGTTTGGACAATGAGGCATACTCAATGAGATCACCACCGGCGAGTTCCTTGGAAGCGATCATACTTCTTATCTTTTCGTATGTAGCTTGTACAGATAGCGTTCCAACGTCCTTCATTCGCTAAATATAGAAAATATATGGTGGATGTTGCTAGCTTTCAAGATGCTTTGGTGTTTTGGTAAACTTACGCGTATCGGCTTTGGTCAGTATTCTATAGCCATCACCCTTTTCCATAGCTGCAAATCGCCTCAAAAAAACATCGGTAAGGCCGGTAAGTTTACGGGTCTTCAAATCGATCCAGCACCCCATCATTTCGCAATGTGCAAAATTCTCTCCTTTATGATTGTAGAAATTATGATGGAACTCAAAAAACCGGGCGTCCTCGCTCAGGCCCATAATCTCCATAGAAACCCGCACAGGGCGGCCAGGAAATACTTCCGTAAAATAATAGATATGCTCATAAAACACCACGGGGCCTATATTCTGCTCGGCCATGGTTTTTTGGTCAAACCCCATTTCCATTAAAAAGGTCATGCGGGTATGGCCCATATAGTTGAGATAGGCCGAGTTGGCCAAATGTCGATTCGCATCCACATCGCTCCATCTAATTTCAAATTCCTTTAAGTACATTCCTTTAATTTTTTACTATGCACGCATAATACCTCGTAAAAATAGTATAGTTTTGAACAATAAGTAATTAGTTAGCTTACTTTTCCTTTTTCTATTCCTAATTAAATCAAAACGGTATGTCCACAAAACCCTCCTTTATAAAAGAACTTTCCTTGCCTGTTATTGCAGCCCCTATGTTTTTGATCTCGGGTCCAAAACTGGTCATCGAATGCTGTAAAAACGGAATCGTAGGCACCTTTCCCGCATTGAACCAACGCACTAGCGAAGGTTTTGAAGAATGGTTGATAGAAATAAAGACGGAACTCGAAAAATTTGAGGAGGAAACAGGAAAAAAGGTAGCTCCCTATGGTGTAAACCTCATCGTACATCCTACCAATCCTAGATTGGAAGCAGATGTAAAACTTTGCATAAAACATAAAGTCCCTATTATCATTACCTCTTTGGGCGCGGTCTCCATGGTGGTGGATGCGATACATAGTTACGGCGGACTCGTATTTCACGATATCATTAAAAAGAGGCATGCGGAAAAGGCGGCGGAGGCCGGTGTAGACGGCCTCATACTAGTTGCAGCAGGCGCTGGCGGACATGCAGGCACCATAAACCCTATGACCTTGGTGGCCGAAATAAAGAAATTCTTTCACAAGACCATTATCCTATCCGGATGCATTAGTACTGGGCGGGATATTGCTTCCGCCATGCAAATGGGAGCTGACCTGGCCTATATGGGCACGCGTTTTATAAATACGGAAGAAAGTAAGGCCACACCGGAATACCGCCAAATGATTATTGATGCCGGTGCCAGCGATGTTGTCTATACAGCCTCTATATCCGGCGTACACGCGAACTTTTTAGGAGCCAGTTTAAAGGCTGCGGGGATTACAGAAGATGACCTTAAAAAAGACACGAAAATAGATTTTGGGAAAGAATTGGATACCGAGGCCAAGGCTTGGAAAACCATCTGGTCCGCTGGCCAAGGTTCCGCACTTATAGATAATAGCCTACCCGTAGCGGAGCTTGTAGACAACTTAAAAACAGAATTTAAAACGGCTATAGAAGAGCAGACGAAGCTGCTGGAGACGTATCCTAAAAATTAAGTTCAAGCTCAAGTGTCAAGTTCGAACTCAAATATAAACTCAAATATAAGTTCAAGTTCAAAAACTGGTCTTGGTTTAAGGTTTGCACTTCCACTGCGCTCAGTGTGACATTTTTGAGGCTTTTAGCTTTTAGCTTTTAGCTTTTAGCTTTTAGCTTTTAGCTTTTAGCTTTTAGCTTTTAAATTGTTCGATTTATATCCTCAGACAAAACTAATTTGATGTTTTTTGTGTGAAAAAAATAATACCAAAATGCCCCTTATAAGCTCTAACTATAATCCGCCCTACTTTTATAAAAATAGTCATTTGGCTACCATCTATGCCGGACTTTTGCGAGAAGTAAAAGACCTGAGCCAAAAGCGGGAACGAATCCATTTGCCAGATGGCGATTTTTTGGATCTGGATTGGAGCTTTTCTTTACAACCTTCTAAAAAAGTAACAATTTTATTACATGGTCTGGAAGGCAATGCACAGCGCGCCTATATACAAGGCGCAGCAAAAGCCCTAAGCAACAATGGTTACGATATTTGTGCCATAAACCTAAGAGGTTGCAGCGGAGAGCCTAATACTAACTACCGTTCCTACCATTCCGGGGCAACGGAAGATTTGAAAGCGGTGCTGGAACATATTTTAGAGCAAAAAGACTACTCCGAAATCTATCTAAAAGGTTTTAGTCTTGGCGGCAATCTATTGCTAAAATACTTGGGCGAAGGCAATGCCATCCCTTCCCAACTTAAAGGGGCAGTAGCTGTTTCCGTACCCTGCCGGTTAGATAACTCCTTACACCAACTACTCTCCTTTAAAAATGTGGCCTATGCTTCGCGATTCAAAAAAAATCTTATTGGAAAATTGAGATCGAAACAAGAACTGTTTCCTTCCAAAATTATCGATGCGGATATTCAAAAAATTAAAACCTTAAAGGATTTTGACGATGTGTACACCAGCAGGGCACATGGTTTTACCGATGCCATGGACTATTATACGCAATGTAGCTCTCGGCAGTTTTTGCCCAGCATAAATATACCTTCATTAATTATAAATGCCCAAAACGATTCCTTTTTGGGCGAAGCTTGTTACCCAATTACAGAAGCAAAGCAAAGCAAACATGTATATTTAGAAATTCCTAAATACGGTGGTCACGTGGGATTTTATGGTACCGATAATTTTACGTATACCGAACGTAGGGCGGTGTCTTTTTTTGATGGGTTGGGTTGATTGCAGTAGCGGAACTGGGACATATCCGGACACGTTAACTAGGAAACCGAGCTAAAGAAATTCACAAGATTATACCCAATCTACATAGGAAACAAAGCAATCTACACGACAGCTGTAGTTCAACCCCACTAGTTAGGAGTATGTATGCCGAGTCGTACCGATTTCAAGAGTACTTAGTTTTTTGCAATCAGTTTGTCTATTCTTCTTTTGTTTTCCTGTTGCAATAATGAAGGATACAAGTTCATTAGGATATTAACTATCATTATGGCCAATCCGAATAAATAGTTGTCTGATATGCTCTGATCTAATGCTATAACTGTCATGAATGCAAATCCGATTAAATGACTTATTTCGGACAAAGTCATTTCTTTTCGTAATTCACTCAATTCTGATATTTTATTTTTTACCTTAAGTTTCTGGTTGAAAAATTTAAAAAAAGTATTCTTCACAATCCATTTAAAGTATCTAAGCCCTATTATTTTATTCAGATTTTCACTCTTTATATAATTTTAGATTGGATAAGTTGATGTAATACGATTCTTTTTTTATTAGTTCATTCAAGATCATTCCAACCATCCAAGAAATGAATGCTATTGAAATACCAAATACCAAATATTTCATAACTTTCTTTTTACATATGTTTACTATATTAACCAGGGCAGCTGATAAGCGACCACCTTTCCGTTTGAGCCCTTAGCCAAAGTTTTTGCTCCAGATCCTTTGGGGATAACTTTTTATCCAATTTGTTATAGCCAATCCCCTCTATTATTCCGGCGCAAGTTCATAATTATTGACCAAAACCGAAGCTGAAATTTGAAGTGTTCGTTCTAAGTCTCTTATCATATCGACTGTCAATCTTTTCTTTCGGTTTAGAATTTCCGATACTCGGCTTTTTCCACCTATTATTCCAACCAAATCCTTTTGCTGCATATTCAATTCCTCCATTCTAATTTTTATCGCTTCGATTGGGTCTGGCGCTTCGATCTGATAATGTTCGTTTTCGTAATTCTCAATTAGCAGAAATTACGCGGCCAATCGCCAAGATTGTCTCGAACTTCCCACATTCCCGATTATCCTCAAATCCTGGATCAGTTAAGAGGTCATATAGCGCCAGCCTATCGGAGCGCCGTACTTAGTTATGGCCATCAGGCACACTTTCCGCTTGCTAATTTGAATAGCTAATTATTATTCGCTATCCTCTTTTTCATAACCTTCATAATAATATGATTGCTCTATACCCTTTAAGATAACTTCTCTACTGTCAATTTCTTTGGTCAAGTTGGTTGAAAGCAATGTCTTTATTTCCAACTCATGGACCGGACTTCTTTCCATAGCTTGCAGATATAATGTCTTATCAACGTACTGCCAATTCACAACATTTTGTGTTCTTTTCTTTAAAATTATATCAAGCTATATCCGAATAGTTCTGCCGTTTCCTTCCAAAAAGGGGTGGGCGATATTCATTTCTACATATTTAGAAACAATTTGCTCAACCTTTTTTTCTGGCATTTGTTCAATTTTCACTAATATCTCATTTAGATACATGGCATTTGCAAACCTGAAACCTCATTTTGATATGTTTTTAGTCCGAAATAATCCTGCAAAGTCATACAAATTGTCAAAGAGATAGTTGTGTATTTGTTGTAAACCTTTGGTAGTACCAACTTCCATATTTTCGATATCTCCCGTTTCAAACAATCGATAAGCATTCTCTGGACTTCTTTTATCTGTATTTTTCATGTCCATCCAAATTTACAGCTTCATTATAGCTCTCAACTATTGTGATTTTTTGCTTGCCGTCAATTAATTAACCGACACAATTTACCAAAAAAGCAAAGATAACATACCACTTTAAGCAGGTTATCCCAAATACCTAGATACTACAGTACTAACATCTTGCAGTTGTTGTATATGCGCACTTCAGTAAAAAAAAGCCAAGGTATTAGCCCTAAGATATCCCACTGAAAAAAATGGAGATACGTCCTTTCACTCCAAAAACTCCAAACACACAGGACTGGAAAGTTCCTCTTCGTTAACAAAGGTCAAAGTCCCGTTTTCCTTATCCCGTTTATAGACCGTTATATTGTTACTGCGCTGATTTGCTACCAATAAAAAGTTACCGCTAGGGTCTATATTAAAATTACGCGGCCAATCTCCCCGAACGTCTTCCCTTCCTATTAGGGACAATTTTCCGGTGGCCTCATCTACTCCAAAGATTACAACGGTATTTTCTCCTCTATTGGAACCATACAGGAATTTACCATCTGGCGACAAGCGGATATCGGCACAATAACTATCACCCTTAAAATCTTCCGCAAGGGTAGATTTTGTTTCCAAAAGATTGTAAGCACCATCTTCGGTACTTTTAAAAACAGATATTGTGGAGTTCAGTTCGTTGATGACGTATAGAAAAGCGTCGTTGGCACTGAATATAAAATGTCTTGGTCCTGCTTTCTCTGGTAAAGGGAGGACTTGCGCTTCGGCTGTATCTATTCCTCCGTCCAAAAATGGATAGACGCTTACCATATCCAAGCCTAAATCGGCCACAAAAAGCTTACCCTTGGAAAACAGGGCAGAATGCGCGTGTGAAGTCTTAGTGCTGTCCAAAAGGGTATGGTCTATGACCTGCGGGGTAATCAATCTACCATCTGCATCGGTCTTAAAAACACTAACCGTACCGCCCGAATAATTAGAAACGGCCACCATAGCACCATCTTCCGAAATTCCGATATGGCAAGGACCCGCACCAAAACTGGACACCGTGTTCAAGGCCGTTAATTGTGCATCATCAATCTTAAAAGCCGTTACCGCGCCACTTCCGCCTATACCGGTATTGGTTTCGCTAACCGCGTACATGTACTCCTTATTTGGTGTTATTTTTATAAAAGATGGGTTTTTAGTAGCAGCGGCCAATACTTTATCCGTTAGTTCTCCTGTTTGGGTGTTGAACGTATATCGGTAAATACCATCACTCCCGTTATCGGTATAGGTACCTACGAACAAGGGGTATGTATTTTGGGCGTTTTCCATTTTACAACTGTTGAGGCCATTTAAAATTAGGTAACTTAAGGCGATTCCTAGCCATTTATTTTTGTTCATAACGTTATAATTCAACTTCTAAAATAGGAACAATTTTCTCGAATGTCATCATAGCAAACATAACAATTAAACATTTTGTACCACTAATAAGGTAAAAGAAGCCTATTGGTTTTTCTTCGCACCGAACCAAAATAGTAAAAGCCAACAGGGGTTTACTAAAAAAACACCGAGGTTTTAAAGATGCTAGAAAAGAATATGAAGGTTATGTAGGCGACACACCGGTAAGTTTTAAACAACTGACCGCCTTTGAACAGAAAAAACTCAAGGATAAAATCCGTACCCAAGCCCGAGCCGATAGAAAAAAGAGCTCTATGCCTATGCTTTGGCTTTTTTAGGAGTACTAATGGGTCTTTTAGGCGTGTATTATTGGTTCCTTGCTTAAGTGCAACCCTGCACTAATTCTTCCCTGCCATCCTTATAGCTTATCCACCATTACCTTATATGTAGGGTCTTCGATAACATTTACGTCTATAATATCTTCGGCACTTGCCAACAAACGAATGCAATCCTTGCTCAAGTGGCGTAAATGCACTTTTTTACCCAACTTGGCATAGCGTTCCGTAATCTTGTTCAGGGCCTCTATGCCGGACATGTCCGCAACGCGACTTTCCTTAAAATCGATAATGACCTCATCTGGATCGTTAGGTACATCAAACTTTTCGGTAAAAAGTGCGGTAGAACCAAAAAATAAAGGCCCATAGATTTCGTAATGTTTTACGCCATTTTCATCAATATACTTTCTGGCACGTATACGTTTTGCATTTTCCCAAGAATAAGCCAAGGCGGAAATAATAACGCCCAACAATACAGCAACGGCAAGGTTATGTGTAATGGCCGTAATCAAAGTAACGAGAACCATAACCACCACATCGGATTTTGGCATTTTACCAAAGGTCTTAAAACTGGCCCACTCAAAAGTACCGATTGCCACCATGAACATTAAACCCACCAATGCCGCCATAGGCAACTGTTCTATAAGGCTAGAACCGAACATGATGAATACCAAGAGCATTATAGCCGCCGTTATTCCGGACAATCGTGCCCGCGCACCCGAAGACGTATTGATCAAACTCTGCCCGATCATGGCACAACCGCCCATACCGGACAAGAACCCGGAAAGAATATTGGCCGTTCCTTGCGCTACACATTCCCTATTCCCACTTCCGCGGGTATCGGTAATTTCATCTATAATATTTAAAGTCAGTAGGCTTTCTATAAGTCCGACCCCAGCAACGATTCCTGCATAGGGAATAATAATTTTAAAGGTCTCCCAGGTAAACGGCAATTGCGGAATGGATAATGGTGGAAACCCACCTTTAATGGTTTCGCCCTCACGCATCGTATCCGCCACGGTAAGGGTATCTACGCTAAAACCTATAACGATAGCAGAAACCACAACGATAGCCACTAAGGAAGACGGGATTGCCTTGGTAAGTTTGGGGAGTCCCCAAATAATCAACATGGTCAAGAGGGTCAGTCCCAACATGATGTACATGGCACTACCGCTCAATAAATCCCCCGTCCCTTTTTGATAAAAATTGGGAAACTGAGCCATAAAGATGATAATGGCCAATCCGTTTACAAAACCGAACATTACGGGATGCGGCACTAGGCGTATAAATTTGCCCAAACGCAGGACACCGGCCAGTATTTGAAGTACTCCTGCAAGAATAACCGTGGCAAAAACATAGTTGAGGATGGTTTCTGGTTCAATACCAGGGAAGTTGCGTTTCAATTCCAATATCAAACCCACGAAGATAACGGCAACCGCACCCGTTGCGCCGGAAATCATACCGGGGCGACCTCCTAAAATAGAAGTTACAAGTGACAAAATAAAAGCGGCATACAGTCCGGTTAAGGGCGAAAAGCCTGGAATCAGGGCGAAGGCAATCGCTTCTGGAACCAGAGCAAGTGCCACGGTTAGTCCGGAAAGTATTTCCGTTTTATAATCTACCTTTTGTTTGAAATCGAATAAATTAAAATACTTGCGCAAACCTTATGATTTAGAGGGCGCAAAAGTAGTGCTATTTGACGACTATGCCAGAAAGCCGGTGATTATTAACGATTTAGCACTAATAGTGCTCGGATAAAGACGTGAGACCGCTGCGCTATTGAACATAGGACGTAAGGCTAAAATGTAGATGATTGAAAATCAACATACCTAATAACCTCTTTTGATAATTTTGGAGGGGTACTCAAAACCTGAAAAGCACAGCGGAATATTATTTTATCTTGAATTGCTATTCATCAAGCCTAATGACAAAATTTTCAAAAGGGTACAGCACCACAATAAACCAGGATTTTACCACGCCTTTGACCCCAATAATCTCTCTCCCAAAAGGCTTAATTTTGCAGTACCGTATTTCGTCTTCTCCCAATTTCTTGGGTCGCCCGGGAAGGCATAGCCTTCCGGAGCTATTCTATTTTTCCATGAATTAACACGCCAGTTCTTTAGGGCTTCATTGTCCTCCTCGGCCGGCATCATAGAAATATATTGTGCCACGCGGACTTTGTCCTTGGATATGTTGGGTCGTATGCCGTGCGGCTGTAAACTATTGAATATAAGCAAATCACCTGCTTCCATCTTTACTTTTACTAGACGTTCTTCTAAACCGGAAACATCCGGAAGAAACCGATTTCGGTCTTCGGGCTGTGTTTTTTTCCAAGTGTCATAATTGCGGTACAACCATGGAATACATTGAAAGCCGCCCATGTTTTCATCGGTTTGGTCTTCTAGGGCCAGCACGCCTTGCACGTTTTGAGGCCGCGTTTCAGGATCATAGTCCCAATGGATAAAACCTTTCTTTTTTACTCCTTCTTGCAATGGAAAATTAAGGTTCGCCCTATCTATGGTTACCCAAAGTTTGTCGGTTCCCCATACATCGGCAAAGACATCATAGACCCGTTGTGTTTGTCGGTTGTCCCAGAGTAGCTGGTGGTTGTACACCTCTACCATACCCGTGCCAGTTAATTCCTTCATTTGCATTTCTGCTCGCGGTGGTGCGTACCATGTTGCCCTATCGTTTCTGTCTTTCTCATCAAACTCCCATATAAAATCGGATGTTTTTTTGGCTTGTACTTTAGGTACGGCATTCTTTATAACAATGTATCCGTTGTGCCTCCAGAAATCCCAATCGGCGGTACTCAAAACTTTTAAAGCCCAATCTCCTGACCCGTCGTTCAAGCGTTGTTGACTGCTTGTTGCCGTAGAAGGATTTCCCGGAATATCGACATGACCTTTGTTTGCCATGTCTATTTTATAGTTTGATTTCTGCATGATACTTTTTTTTAAGAGTTACTGAAACTAGCATTACAAATCTAGAAATCAACCCAGCGATAAACTTCCTTGATATTGATCATTATTTGAACAATATTGATATATTTGATGTTTTATTGTTTGAATCGATATCAATTTTGTTTTATAGCAGCTTTGTTGCTCTGCAGAAATTTTCAAAATAATCCCAAAATGAAAGTAGCCCTAGAGACCATAACTCCAGAATCCAAGAGTCCGTTCCGGTTGCTCCACGACCCTAAACTGAGCCATCTGTTCTATTGGCATTTTCATCCGGAGCTAGAGCTAGTATATATTGAAGGTGCCAGCGCAAAAAGGCATGTAGGAGACCATATCTCTCAATTTGAAGGAAGCGACCTCGTACTCATAGGCGGTAATATTCCACATCTGAATTTTGATCATGGCGTTACTACAAACTACAGAAAAGAGGTGCTCCACATAAAACCCAATTTCAAGGAACACATTCTGGATGCGCTGCCAGAGTTAAAACAAATAGACCGCTTGTTGGAACTCGCGAAATACGGTATTGCATTCCAGGGCACAACAAAAACAGAGGTAGGGGCACTATTAAAGGAACTGCACACCTTGGAGCCCTTTGGCTTTTTTATGAGCGTTATGACCATTCTAAAACGCCTATCTACGAGCAAGGAGTTTGAACTGCTCCACAAAACTCCTTTTGTGAACAAGCACAGTGATAAAGAACAAAAACGCCTTCGTGCCATCTACGCATTTATAGACGAACGTTACCAAGGCAAAATTTCGTTGGATGAAGTGGCCGACCTCTGTAACATGACGAAGCCGGCCTTTTGCCGTTATTTTAAAAAGAATACGGGAAGTACTTTTATTCAATTTTTGAATCAGTATCGTGTAAGTCAGGCAAAACGCTTTTTACTACAAGGTAAAAATGTGAGTGAAACCTGTTTCGCCTGTGGGTTTGAGAGTCTTTCCTATTTCAATAGGAGTTTTAAGAAGATTGTTGGGGAGAATCCTTCGTGTTTTCGGGGGAAACATGTCTCCTGAGTTTCAGAAATGGTTCTACCATTAATTCTATTGGTAGAAATATAGTTCTTGAAACTGGACTTGGGACATATGGACGTAGGACGAAAGGTTTTTTGTTTCCATTTTTTGATAAATTAAACAATGTCCAAAACTCACACACGCACACAAACTATTCTTCCCTTATATAAGCCTCCACATTGTCCCAATAATCGCTAAACTTACCTTTTAATATCCTGAAAGCAAGCTGCATCTTAAGGTCGTTTAGCTTGATTCGTTTTTCAAGAGATTCAGAGATTGCTTTAACCATCCACTCCTCATCAAACCCAGGCCATTCCCCAGCTAAACTTATATGGTTCGTCTATAGCACGGTGAATAGCTCATAACTGTTCATTTTCTTTATTGCCGAAAAGGAATAGGTACTTTCATTCATTACTTTAGCTATGTGTTTGAATTCGTACCATTGTAATTCTGTATCCAAATAAAACTGGATAAGGCAATCCAAACAGGTCTACGCTGACTTATGTCCATTATTTTCTTCATTCCTTTTTAGCTGTGTTTGCATCGTAATTTCAAAATCTTAACATCAAGTATTTAACGCACGCTGTGCAAGCAACAGATATAAGTAAAATTATAAAAAAACTGGCCTCGAAGTTACCTTCAAAACAGGTATTGATAAAGCAACCTAAAAACAATCTTATTTTCTTTTTGCCTTAGGTTCCAAATCCATTTATCCTGTTTTGTTCTTTTCTTTTCCTATCTTACTTGCTCGAGCAGCCCCATGTAGGTAATTGGTAAGATTAGAAAACCTGTGACTCTCAAAAAAAAGTCCTATGCAAAAACTATTTTATATTTTTCTTCTTTCTCTCTTGGGCATTATAGTTAAAAGTACCGCCCAAACCCAGGAAAAACCCAAACTGGTAGTTGGTATAATAATCGATCAAATGCGGGCGGATTATCTGTACAAATATCAAAGCAGATATGGCGAGGACGGTTTTAAAAGATTGCTCAGGGAAGGCTTTAACTTTAAAAATACCAACATAAATTATATTCCTTCCGAAACCGCCCCTGGCCATGCCTCTATTTATACCGGCACAACACCGTCCTATCACGGCATTATCGGGAATTCTTGGTACAACAGGGAAAACAAGGAAGTGGTAGGGAATGTTTCGGATAGCGAAGAAAAGATTGTAGGCTCCGCATTGGACAATCCTTTTGGAGCTTCCCCAAAAAAATTAATGTCCTCTACCATAACAGATGAGTTAAAACAGGCAAGTAACTATAAGGCCAAGGTCGTAAGTATCTCCATAAAGGACAGGGGAGCAATTCTACCCGGTGGAAAAACTGCAGATGCCGTCTATTGGCATGACTGGGAATCTAGCCCGGGCTATTTTGTAAGTAGTAGCTTTTACATGAAAAAGGTGCCCGATTGGGTAAAAAAATTCAATGAAAAAGAAAAATCGAACACCTATTTAAACGAGACCTGGACTACCCTGTATCCCGTGGAAACCTATGTTGCCAGCGCACCGGACGACAACACTTTTGAACCCTCCCTAGGCGGAAAACCTAGTCCAACCTTCCCTTACGATTTTAAGGCCATGAGGGAGAAATACAGGGAAAATGGCACGGAATATCAATTGTTGTGGATTTCCCCAAAAGGAAATACACTCATAACAGAATTTGCCATTGCCGCCTTAAAAGAAGAAAAGTTAGGTTTGGATGAAGAGACCGATTTTCTGAACATCAGCTATTCCGTACCCGACGTTGTTGGACATACTTTTGGGCCTCAATCCGTAGAAATGGAAGATATTTATTTGAGGCTGGACAAGGATTTGGCAACTCTGTTCACAGTCTTGGACGGTGCTATTGGAAAAGGGAACTATACCCTATTTCTTACTTCCGATCATGGAGCTATTCAAAATGTATCCTTTCTAAAAGAAAATAAAGGCGATGCCGCCATTGCGCGTACCTCAAGCGATGCCCGTCAATTGGAAGCATTCCTGGATGGCAAATATGGAATTGGCTCTTGGGTACTGGCGGTAAACGGAAATAACTTATACCTGAACAAAGAAACTGTTGATGAAAAAAAATTAACCATGCCTTTGATAGAGAAAGAGGCGGCGAATTTTTTAATGACCTTACCCGAGGTATCCTTGGCCCTAACGGCAGATGACCTAAAAACGAAGGTCTTTGAAGAAGGTCTGCGAAAAACCATTCAGAACGGATACTATGTACAAAGGTCTGGGGATGTACTGGTCAGCTATACCGCGGGTACTATTATACATCCAAATGGGAATATTGAAGTAGAAGCGGTAAACGGCACCGTTCATGGCTCAGGTTATACCTACGATACTCATGTGCCATTGCTTTGGATGGGTGCCGGTATTCCTATAGGAGAATCCGTAAGAACCGTTCATCCCATAGACATCGCGCCAACCCTATCCATGCTTTTAAACATTCCTCTGCCCAGCGCATCCCAAGGGGAGGCACTAGCAGAGCTGTTTGAAAAATAATATGACCCTAAAAGTTACTTTACCCTTTCCTTATCCAAAATTTCAGTTTTGAACTTGACGGGGTTTTGTAGGATATAGAAAAACTCCGTTAGGTATGCTTTGCTTTTTAAAAACTCCTTTGGTTCCTCAAAATAAACTTCATGGGCGTCTACGACAGCCATCATTTTATCTTGGTTTTCCAAAAACTCATTTTTTACTGCCATAGTAACCGCATCCAATCTCTTAAAACCTCTGTACAAACGCTCGGTTACCGATGCTATGGGCAACATGTCCCCTCCTATTTGTGAAACAACGGAGTAACTGACATCGCATAATCCGGACATGTCAAAATCATAGGGAATAGGGATGTAAAAACCATCGACAAACAAAAGTTTTTGGTTATGTTGGTATCCCACAGAGAAATCGGTGTTTCCGATCATGTACTGGAAAAAGGCATTTCTTGTGGCATATAAAGAATCTTGCTGTAATGGGTGTACGTTCCTATTTACCTTGTTCGCACCAAAACGTTCTTCCAACTCATCAATATCTTCAATAAAAAAAGCGCGCACATTATGCGCTTCTATATTTTTACCTTTAGGTTCGTTCAGGTTAAAATCCAATAATCTTGTTTTAAAATGATATTTTGAAATGACTTCATAAAGTTTGTAGGCCAAAAGCTCTTTGATGACATTATCATCGGCATTGTTTTCCTTTAAACAGGGTAGGACTAGCTTTAATTCCTTATTCCCCTTAAAGAGGGTTTCTTTCGCGTCTTCTTTTTTGATTTTTATTTTAATGGGGACAAAATAACAGTTTTTACGTCTAAAATTTCCCCTTGCCCTGACACTTACCGGTAATGTTATCATGGTTTCAGTAGCTTCGCGATAGGCGAGGTCAAAATCTAGATAGGTGCTGTCGTTCGTCTGTTTTCTAACATCCCTATTGCTATAGGACATCGTTACAGGAAGTACGGCCGCTGTAGCAAACAACTTTGAAATCTTATCAATTTTCTTACTTTCACTTTCTTTTTGACCAAAACAGGAGAGCGATATTAAAATACATAGCCCTAGGATTCCTAGCTTTGTTTGTTTCTTTCCCATTTTCGGTTAACTTTACTTGCAAAGTATTAAAAATTAAATTATTAAACTCTATCTCTCTTCCTTAAATTCTAAAACACTTCTGGCGCTGGCGATAGCAATTGCCGCCGTTTTTCTGTGTTATAGGCTCAACATCGTTTTCAATGTTGATTTAACCTTATTGAGTATCGCCATTATTTTCCCCCTTGTGTTTACTATAAGAGGGTCTTTTAGAAGGAGGGAAAAGGCGTTGGAACATCTGAGCCAATACAGAAGTGCCATGAAAACACTTTATTATTTTATTACTACCAGCGGCCTATTGGCGCAAGAGGAAGCCGAACTCAAAATATTAATGCAAAACATAGAGGATAAAACCTTGATACATTTAAAAAATCATGCAGGGAACATTACCTACCTTGACGCCGAAATTGATAAAGTATATGGATTCATTTTAGATAATCGTGATGGCATTCCAAAAGGCTTAAAGGACAAACTGTTCAAATACCTGTGCGAACTGCATGAAGCCATTGACAATCTAAACGGGATTCACGTACACAGGACTCCAGTAAGCTTAAAGGCCTACTGCAAACTGTTTATCTATACCTTTCCTCTTATTTATGCTCCAACTGTCATATTCAATATCGGGGAAACGTATAACCATTTTGCGGTATATTTTGTAGTGATGCTCACGGAGTTCATCCTTATTTCCCTGTACAACATTCAAGATGATTTGGAATATCCCTTTGATGACAAGGGCTTGGACGACATAAAACTTGAACATTTTAAAGTGTTACGTTAGTGTGGAAAATAAGATTGCCTTTGCCTAAATAGACAAAGGCAATCTCCAACCAACCTAAAAACAATCTTATTTTCTTTTTCGCTTTACATCCATAATGGGGTTGTGCGATTTTGTTCTTTTCATCTCCACCGTGCCTTTTCCAGATTTTAAATACTGTTGGTATCCTCTGCCTCTAAATTCGTATACTGTGCCACTATCCGGATGGTATAATTCTATGGTATTGTCATTGATGACGTAAAGCTCAAAATAATCGCTCCCCATAAAATCATAATCCAAGGTCAGGGTTTTTAAACTGGCATCCCCAGCTATATCGTACACTTGATAGTCGCCTTCAAAATCCCATTGTAAGGCACCTAGTGAAGTACCTGGAGCATCTATGGAAGAACGAAAAAACGTGGGTAAAAACTGTAAGAAGTTTTCGGCATCAAAGTCGTTCAAGGCACCAGTTTCGCTAGTATAGAATTTCTCCCATGCATCATACTCCTGCATAAAATAGTTGATGTTATCATAGAACACCATATCGTAATCGAATCTATTTCGTTGAAATCCGCGTAATACGTAGGATGTATTGCTCCTTGCATCCAACAATTCAATGGTGTTGTTATCTAAGGCATATACTTCCAACAGCCAGAGTCCGTCTACATCATGATCAATTTCCACAACGCCACGCAGCGTACTGTAATATCCGACGTCTATTCCCAAGCCGCCTCCGGTTTTCCCTATCCCTACAATATTGTTATTGGCCATTACGATGCCCCTATCAAAAGAGATGGTAAAGGCGCGTTGTAAAAAAGGGACTTCGCCGTTACCTCGGGTTTCGTTAATATCAACATACCAAAGGTCGTAGGACTGTAAGACCTTATCGGTGTTAAACGCGCTTTCGGCTATAAAGTCATCCTGAATTAGTACTTCCGTATAACAGGATACCAAGGTCGTTGCTAAAAGGGCAGTTCCTAAAAGTAGTTTTGTAGTTTTCATGTTCTACGGTTTTATTGATTCCCTTTATACAAAACAAGCACCATGCCAAAATATATATCCTATTGATTTTCAGCCTTTAGTATTCTTATGTTTGCCCGGTGCTTTTGAATCCCTATTTTTGACCCATGAAGAACGAAAAGACATTTGCGGTTTTAGGAGGCGGAAGCTGGGCAACCGCCATTGTGAAGATGTTGACCGGTAATGGTCATAGGGTAGGATGGTATATGCGCAATACGGATGCCACTGACCATATTAAGACCCATAGACACAATCCCAACTATTTGAGTTCGGTGGAATTTCCAGTAGCGCTTTTAGATTTGTCCTCGGATATAAACAGCACCATAAGCAACTATGACGTGCTCATTTTTGCCATCCCTTCCGCCTTTTTAAATACCGAATTGGAAAAATTGACCGTTTCCTTTACCGATAAAATCATCTTTTCCGCTATTAAGGGCATTGTTCCGGAATCTGGACTTATTGTTGGGGAGCATTTCCATAGAACATATGACGTTCCGTTCCAGAATATTGGGGTACTTACGGGTCCTTGCCATGCAGAGGAAGTAGCCTTGGAGCGACTTTCCTATTTGACCTTGGCCTGCGCCGATTCCGAAAAAGCGGAATTAGTAGCCAATGCCTTAAAAAGCGACTACATAAAAACCAAGATTTCCGACGATATTATTGGTGCGGAGTATGCCGCCATGCTCAAAAATATTTACGCCATTGCTGCCGGAATGGCGCACGGACTGGGCTATGGCGATAACTTCCAAAGTGTATTGATGAGCAATGCAATACGTGAAATGAAGCGTTTTATAAAAAAAGTACATAAAATGAAGCGCAACATTAACGACTCCGCCTATTTGGGCGATCTCTTGGTAACGGGCTACTCCACCTTTAGCCGTAACCGAATGTTCGGGAACATGATCGGAAAAGGCTATACCGTTAAAAGTGCACAAATGGAAATGAGCATGGTAGCGGAAGGCTACTACGCCACCAAAAGTGCTCACGAACTCATGGCGAAACTAGAGAAAAAATCGAAAACACCGATTATAAACACGGTGTATGAAATTCTCTATAAGAACGGAAATGCCAAGCAGCTCTTTAAAAAGTTAACGGAGGAGTTGGATTAATCCCGCTCCATAGAAAAATCCGAATGCTCTTTTAATTCCTTTTGCAAGGCTTCTTTCCATGATCCAATTTTGGCGTCATCCGTTTTAAAGATAGTTTTGAATTCTTTTAGGACGGGCTCCATGTAGGTGCGCACGCTATCAATATCAAAATACAACCTTCCTGTTCTTCTGATAAAGAAATCCATGGGGTCTTGCACCATTTCGTGCGCAATTCCAAATTGAAGTTCTGCCAAAATCAACTTGGTAGGATTGTCTTTTTCCTTTCTTTTTTGGTACAGCTCCAGAATGGTTTCCGTCTGTTTTCCGTAATTTGTAACCAAGAACCAGGCGTCATGTTCTATAAAACCATCTGTTTTAATGCGTTTATAAATATTGGAGATGTACTGTTTTACCTGCTTGTATTTTTTAAACTCGTTCCCGCAAAGTGGTATATGCTCCGTTGTACAGGGTTTTACCTCTGCTTTGTATTCTTCCTCCATTTTTTTGGCAATTCGGTCCACAACACGCTCCGCCATTTTACGATATCCGGTAAGTTTGCCGCCGGCGATACTTATGAGTCCGGTATCGGAGGTGAAAATCTCGTCCTTACGCGATAGTTCGGAAGCGGATTTACCTTCTTCGTGTATCAAAGGTCGCAAACCGGCCCAAGAGGAAACGATATCCTTCATCTCCAGATTGATCTTAGGGAACATATTGTTTACCGCAGAAAGCAAATAGATAGCATCTGCAAGATCGGTGCGGACATTGTCCTTATCGTTGTTGTAGTTGGTATCGGTTGTTCCCACATAGGTTACTTTCCCGCGGGGAATGGCAAACATCATGCGCCCGTCCGGAACATCGAAATAAACGGATTGTTTTACCGGAAGTTTCTCATAAGGGAATACCAAATGTACCCCTTTGGTAAGATGCAACCGCTTTCCTTTTTTAGAATTATTAATACTGCGAAGCTCATCTACCCATGGCCCTGCGGCACTTATTACATAGTTGCAATTAATAGAAAAGGATGCTCCGGAAAGCTCGTCTTTAACAACAACACCCGATATTTTTTCATCGGTATATAAAAAATTGGAAACTGCGGCATAGTTCAAAGCCGTTGCCCCGAATTGTAGACTCGTCTTTATGTTTTCTATGGTAAGCCGTGCATCGTCCGTTCTATATTCCGCATAATAGCCGGCCCCTTTTAAAATCTTTTTGGGCAATAGGGGCTCTAACTTTAAGGCCTCTTTCTTTTCTAGCATTTGACGCTTGTCATCGCCGGTTACCTGGGCCAAAATATCGTACACTTTTAGACCTATAGAGGTAAGCCACTTGCCGTAGGATCCATTCTCTATCAATGGAAGTAGCATCTTTTCCGGCAGTACCAGATGTGGGGCCAATTTATGCACAATGGCCCGTTCCGAGCCTACTTCCTTAACCAACCAAAAATCGAACTGCTTTAAATAGCGAAGTCCGCCATGGATGAGTTTTGTAGATTTGCTACTGGTACCTGATGCAAAATCGTTTTTTTCCAACAAAGCGACTTTTAGCCCTCTTGATGCGGCATCCAAAGCGATTCCCCCGCCCGTTATTCCTCCGCCGATGACCACTAAATCAAATTGTCCCTTGGCGATTTTAGCAATTGTTTTTGTTCTTTCTAAATTTGAAAACTCAATATTTTTCATAGCTTTTATGTACTTAATTCGAGGGGCGTTCCTTTTTAATTTTTTTTCATTGACCCCATTTTTTTATTTTAATCTATTCATTTTTAAGGAATACTCGTAGTGTTTTAATTCTCAAATAGCTCGGGATAGGCTTATTCTTGTTTCATTTTACCTAAGTTTTATCTAAAAAAACGCAAGGCTTATACCGATATGATCTACTATTCTTCTTGAACCGTCCGCTTTATACTCAAAATCTTTAGCTCTCTTGCCGACAACAATTTAGATTTCTTCCCACGCCTTACTGCGCTCCACGGCCTTCTGCCAATTTGCGTAAAGGCGCTTTCTTTTGACCCGATCAAACGTAGGTTTGAAAATACGGTTCATGGGTCGGTTTTGGTCAATATCCGCCTGTGTCCAAAGTCCTACTTGAATCCCTGCCAAAAAAGCTGCGCCCATGGCGGTAGATTCTATAACTTCTGGGCGGTGTACTTCGGTATCCAAAATATCGGCCTGAAACTGCATTAAATGATTGTTCGCACAAGCTCCGCCATCTACCCGGAGATTTTGCAGTTGCAGGCCCGAGTCGTATTCCATGGCCTTGAGAATGTCCTTGGTCTGGTAGGCCAAAGATTCCAAGGTCGCCTTCGCTATATGTGCCCTTCCGGTATCCCGTGTCAAACCAAAAATGGCACCGCGGGCATACATGTCCCAATGGGGAGCGCCCAGACCTGCAAAAGCGGGCACCACATAAACGGAGCTATCGCCTTGGACAGTATCGGCCAAGGCCTCGGTTTCCTTTGCATCTTTTATGATTTCTAGTCCGTCCCTGAGCCATTGAATGGCCGCACCCGCAATAAAAACACTCCCTTCCAAGGCGTAATAGACCTTTCCATCCAATCCGTACGCAATGGTAGTTAATAGTCCGTTTTTAGAAAATTGTGGTTCTTGTCCTGTATTCATTAACATAAAGCAACCCGTGCCATAGGTATTCTTTGCCATGCCCTTTTCAAAACAGCCCTGCCCGAACAATGCCGCCTGTTGGTCCCCTGCGATACCTGCGATAGGGATTTTAACGCCATCTAGTTCATAATCCCCAAAATGATAGGCCGAGGGATGTACTTCCGGCAACATCCCTTCGGGGATTTCCAGTTCCTTCAACAAACGTTTGTCCCATTTCAAATTTACGATATCGTAAATCATGGTTCGCGAGGCATTGGTATAATCCGTGACGTGTTTCGCCTTATTGGTCATGTTCCAAACCAGCCATGTATCTATGGTGCCCATTAAAAGGTCCCCATTTTCGGCCTTGGCCCGTGCGCCGGATACGTTGTCCAATATCCATTTTACCTTGGTAGCGGAAAAGTAGGAATCTATGACCAGACCGGTCGTTTTTTTTACATGCTCGGTAAGACCTTCTCTTTTCAAATGTTCGCAAATGTCCGCAGTACGCTTATCTTGCCATACGATAGCATTGTAAACAGGTTCGCCTGTATGTTTGTCCCACACTACGGTAGTCTCCCGCTGGTTGGTAATACCAATTGCCTTGATGTCCGATGCTTTTACCTTTTGTTCCTTTAGCAATTGGTCTAGAACACCTAATTGCGATGAAAGAATTTCTTTGGCATCATGCTCTACCCATCCCGATTTTGGGAAAATCTGTTTAAACTCCTGCTGCACCATTCCCTGAATCTTTCCTTGTTCGTCTACAAGAAGGGCTCGGGAACTTGTAGTGCCCTGATCTAACGAAACGATATATTTCTTTGACATAGTTATATAAGATAAGAACCTAAATATAGGCTTAATAAAAGCCAAATCAAAAATGAAATTGTCACGAAGACGATAAGGTTTGGCAAAAAATAATGCCCGCAGAAAAAAAGGGATACTGTTCCTTAGAAAATTGATACTCGCGTCCTACCTTGCAGATACGCACACTGTGGGGTTGATGCCATTCCTTTTTCTGTTACTGGATAAGCATGTGCTGGGCATTTTGCTTCCATTATACGCTAGCACCCAAACGTTCCCCATAGCTCATGGTAATTCACATAGCTTCACTTGCACCTTCCAATGCCAAAAAAACGGATTGCTCCTGTTAGGTTCTCCATTTCTATGGGCATCTCGGCATATCCCTGATGACCTAAAGTTCTGGCAGAAGTGAAGAGTATCGCATAGTAGCGTTTGTTCATGTTCTAATTGATAAACTCGCGCTCTAAAAAATAGTCTACAATCGCCTGTTTCATAAGCACAGATTGCTCCCCAGCCTTTAAAGGAGGTAGCTCTTCCTTTATGGTGTAATGCGGCCATCCGTCTTCATCAAAAAAATCGAATTCATAATAGCCATAAGGTTCTAAAAGCCTACAAATGGCAATATGCATCAAATCCAACTTATCATCTTTCTTATACTTTCTGTGGTACTGTCCCAATTCTTGCACCCCTACCAAATATATGATGGCATCCAGTTCCAAAACATCCCCGTCCGCGAATTGTACCGATAATTTAGAAACCAAAACTTCCCATCTATCCTTTAACTGTGTATCTCTGGACATTTTTTCTAATAAATTTAGTACGCTTTTTTAAAAAAAGTAAAGGTACTAATCAATGTTCTATATTTGTTCCAAACTGTTTTTAAATGGCACTATTAGATATCATTTTAGGACTATTGCTCCTTTTAGGACTATGGAAAGGACTTAAAAACGGACTCCTAATAGAGCTCGCCTCTATTGTGGCCCTGATTGCCGGTATTTACGGAGCCATACATTTTTCCTATATCGCGGGCGAATATCTTTCACAACAAATGAACTGGGAAGAACGCTATATAGACAGCGCCGCTTTTCTAGTCACGTTCATACTCATTGTGATAGCGGTCCACTTTGCCGGCAAATTACTCACTAAAGTAGCCAACATTGCCATGCTCGGACTTTTGAACAAAATAGCGGGAGCTGTATTTGGCGCCCTTAAGGTGGCTTTGATAGTTGGCGCAATCTTGATTTTCTTTGACAGGGCCAACAGTACACTTGGTTTGGTTTCGGATGAGACCAAAAATGCTTCCGCACTTTATCAACCTATTAAAGATATAGGTGCCCTGGTCTTTGATAGAGTACTAAGGGAAGATATAACCGAAATCCTAAAAACTCCCTAGTCGTTGAACGGTATAAAAAAGGGATTAAAAGCAATAATTTCGGATTTTCTGTCCTTTCATCGAAAAATGGACGATTCTTATCGTACCAGCATCAATTTTATTTAATATTACATAGTAGATAACCCCTATCTACAACAGAACACAACAGTACCCCTGTCTTACAGACCTACTTCCCTGCGTTGAGCGACCTACTTACAAATAGAACATTATATGAAAATGAGAGCGCAACACGCTGTCCTTGTTTTGTCTGTATTTATTATTGGCTGCACAACAGAACCAATTGAGGATACACTTAACATTGAAACAGAAAACGTAACCGTACTGGAACAAGATGTATTGGACATAGTGAATTCCTATAGATCTGATTTAGGGGCTAACACCTTAGTATTCAGTTACATTGCATACGAATATGCAAACAAGCACACAGACTACATGATTACGAAAGGAAGTCTAAGTCACGACAACTTTAGTTCACGTGCCTCTAGTATTGCCTCTAAGGTTGAGGTGCAAATGGTTGCGGAAAATGTTGCAAAGGATTATGACACCGCCCAAGAAGCCTTTAACGGTTGGTACAAAAGCTCGACCCACAAAAAGACCATGGAAGGTGATTTTACGCACACTGCGGTAAGTGTAAAAAAGGATGAAAATGGCAACTTTTATTTTACCCAGCTCTTTTACAAAGAATAGCCCTACCCAACGCTACAAAAGTCTTTTATCGAGATAAAGATTACCTGTGTCGATGGTTCTTTATTCCACCTTCCGATAAATGGTTTTTTTTACTTGCCCAACGGTACTTTATAGTATTAAAGGCTTAATTTCTTCGATGAAAAATTGATGTATTTAATCGATAACCCCCTGTAATACATTATGCTACCACTCATCGAAAATTTAGGTACTCTTAAGGATGTTCTAATGTCTTTTGATTCTTCTGCCCGTACATTTGAGGCATAATAATTTTAAAGTCCCCCGAAAAATGAAGCTTAAATTAACCTGTATCCTATTTGTTTCCTTTTGTTTTCATTCTTGTAGCAAGCAAGAATTAACACCCCTAAATTTTGAACAAGTTTCCAATTCACAAAATGAAGTGTTTCTAGTGTCCACCGCTGTTCATTCGGATCAAGAAGCAGCACTATTTGAAATAATCAACGAGTATCGCACTTCTATTGGTTTAGATGAGCTTACTTTTGAGGGAGCCTCCTATTATTATGCTGTAAAGCATTCCAACTATATGATAAAAGAAGGGCTTACCAGCCATGATAATTTTGCGGAACGAGCAGAACAGATTGCTATGAACACGGGAGCTACCAATGTTTCGGAAAATGTTGCCAAGGATTACGATACCATCGAAGAGGCTTTTGAAGCTTGGTTGGAAAGCGAAGGGCACAGAATTAATATAGAAGGGGACTATACCTATTCTGCGATAAGTATACGAAAAAATGAAACAGGAGACCTGTACTTTACCCAACTATTCTCTAGATAAAAAATGATAACTCTTAAAAAGCCTCGGGAATTCCTGGGGCTTTTACTGTTGCTCCCTGTCTTAAAAATCAAATTTGAGCTGTACCAAAATGGATTCTTGACTCACTTTGGACTTTTCCTTTTTATCGGTGTTTAAATTGGCGAGTGAAATACCCAATAAACGAACGGAATTTTGAAGTTCTTCTTGATACAATAATTCTTTGGCCGTTTCTAGAATAAGGTCTTTGTCGGCAATGTAGTAGGGAAGGGTCTTGCTACGGGTATTAAGGGTAAAGTCGCTATATTTTATTTTTAGGGTGATGGTTTTACCTGCTATATCCGCTTTTTTTAGACGGCGTTCCAGCTCTGTGGCTATGTGGTCCAAGCGCTCCAACATAAAGATTTCACTACTTAGGTTTTTGTTGAACGTGCGCTCCGCACCAACGGATTTTGGAATCCGATGTGGTTTTACCTCGCTCTCATGAATACCGCGCACCACATCATAATAATACGCACCGCTTTTCCCGAAGTGCTCGCCCAAAAATTCGATCGCCTTTGTTTTTAAATCCTTTCCGGTGAAAATCCCCAGTTGGTACATTTTTTCGGCCGTAACTTTCCCGACACCATAGAATTTTCGGATATCCAAGTCCTCCAAAAATTGTAGCACCTCTTCTGGATTAACGGTTTTTTGTCCGTTGGGCTTGTTCACATCGCTCGCAACCTTGGCAATGAATTTATTTATAGAAATACCTGCCGAGGCATTAAGGCCGGTTACCTCAAAAATACGTTGGCGTATTTCCTTGGCTATTAAAGTTGCGGACGGGTTTCCTTTTTTATTGATGGTTACATCCAAATAAGCCTCGTCCAACGATAGGGGTTCTACCAAATCCGTATATTCAAAGAAAACGGACCGTATCTTTTGCGAGATTTCCTTGTACCTATCAAACCGCGCATTTACGAAAATAAGGTCTGGGCAATTATATTTGGCCAACACACTGCTCATGGCACTGCGAACACCAAATTTTCTGGCCTCATAGCTCGCGGCCGCGACAACGCCTCTTTGCGAACTTCCGCCCACGGCAATAGGTTTCCCCCTAAGGTCGGGGTTGTCCAATTGCTCCACGGAGGCGTAAAAGGCATCCATATCTACATGGATTATCTTTCGTTGTGGTATGTCCGTTATGTTCTCCATTTTAGCCCTACAAAGTTAGGATTCTGTTTTGGCTTGTGGAGATTTTGAGGTCTTTTAGTTTTGTCGTTTCGGAGGTAATCATAGCAATGATGCCGACCAAAAAAAAGGCTTGTCCAATTATTTCAACAAATTTAGCCTATGTTGAACTCACAGGAATCCATAATATCTATTCCTTTGTAGCTTTTCTGGTATAGCGTATTGTGCAAAGCGAACGGTAAATCTAACTATAAGGTGAATTGAAATGTACTGTTTTTAATTACAGGTTTATTTTCACTCAAATCCCTTTAAATAGGCCCTAACCCATTGGAAACTCGCTTCTATATCATCAAAAACTTGATTTTCAGGCACCAGATTAGGAATAATACCTATAGATGCCAGTAAATCCTTAGGCTGTTTTTGTAAGCCCGTAATAACAACCTCTATATCCCTTAAGGCCAAGTCTAAAATAGCATTTTCAAGCGCATAAATTCCCGATTGATCTACATAAGGCACCCGATCCATACGGATAACAAGTATTTTAACACTACCCCCAATATTCTTTACCTGCTCCTGAAAGTGCGAGGTAAAACCAAAGAATAAAGGCCCATATAAATGCTTGATGTAGACTTCATCCTTAAACTTCTCAAAGAATTCGGTTTCATCTTCCCATGGTCTTTCTCCGTCAAATCCTGCTAAAGTACCTACTTGCATGCCTTCCTCGCCAATATCGCTGGCTCGTTTCATAAACAAAAGGGCGGCAAGGGTAACCCCAATACCTACTGCTTGAATCAAACTTCCGAAAGTTGTCCAAAGCAACACTAAAATAAGAACGGCTGCATCTGCTCGCGGTACCACTTTTAAATGCCGAAGCCCTTTCATGTCAACGATTTTAAATCCGATCGGGATTAAGATTCCCGCTAAAACTGCCAAGGGAATATAAGCGGCCAAGGAACTTAAGCCCAATAAAATAGTCAATAAAAATGCACCGTGCAATACCCCCGATAATCTGGTTTTGCCCCCGGAGTTGATATTTACAACGGTTCCCTTTGTTGCACCTGCACCGGGGATACCGCCGATCAATGCCGCCACCATATTACCAATGCCCTGGCCTATGAGTTCACGGTTACTATTGTGTTTGGTCTTGGTCATATTATCGGCAATGACAGAAGTCAGCAATGAATCAATGGATCCCAAAACTGCCAATACCATACCATATTCCAAAACCAAAAAGTAAGCACTACTATCAATAGTGAATAACCCATCCAATTGTAAAGAAGGCAATCCTGACGGAATCTCACCAATAATGGGAACATCCCATTGGATGAAATAAGCGAAAACCGAAACAACGATCAATGCCACCAAGGGACTGGGAACCGCTTTGTTAATCTTAGGAAACAGATAATAAATAACCACTGTCATAACTCCCAAAACCAAGGACTGCCAATTAAAATTACTGAACAAGCGCGGTAAATCCGCCATTACCTTAAGCGTAGATTTTGCCGAATCCAAGCCTACAAAAGGAAATATTTGAAGAATGATAATAATCAAACCGACACCGCTCATAAAGCCCGAGATAACGGGATATGGAAAGTATTTGATGTAGCCTGCAATGTTTATGAATCCGAAAACAATCTGCAATGCCCCGCCGATTAAAAAACTGAGTACTATAATACCCATGGCATCCTGTAAACTACCAGCTGCCTCAATGGCACTGGCGACCAAAGCAGCCGACACCACAGTCATTGGTCCCGTTGGGCCACTGGCTTGGGTAGCAGTACCACCGAATAGTGCCGCCAAGATACCCACGGCAATAGCACCATAAAGTCCGGCAATAGCACCTAGACCAGATTGAACGCCAAAGGCCAATGCTAAGGGAAGGGCAACAACGCCTGCAACGAGTCCGCCGGTTACATCTCCTTTGATATTACTGAAATCGAAAATGTTTTTGAACATGTGTATGGGTTAGGATTGGTATAACGTTTTTTAAGACCAAAATAAATAAAACTCAACAGGCTACCTGAACCAAATAGTTGATTTACAGGAGCACTCCTTTGAGATCATATAACGGTCTTCGGTTTAAAGAAAATCTACGTACCCAGTATCCATGTCATAAACTCCTCCGATAATCTTGATTTCCCCTTTATCTTCCATCTCCTTTAGAATAGGACTATTGGTCCTGATGTCCCCAATAGCCTTTCTTATATTGCTCTCGCAGGCCATATGTACAAATTCTGCATTTTTAGAACTTCTATCGCCATTATATGCGATAGATTCTACCGCAGGTCTTATCTTGGATAGCATGGCAGTAATATTTCCAAGTTTTACGTTGTCTACCGCAGCTTTTACCGCTCCACAATGCTCGTGACCCAATACCAATATTACTTTAGAGCCAGAAACTTTGCACCCAAATTCCATGCTTCCAAGTATATCCTCGTTTACAAAATTACCGGCTACCCGGGCCACAAAAATGTCCCCGATACCCTTATCAAAAACATCCTCTACCGGTACGCGGCTATCTACACAAGATAGGATAACGGCCTTTGGAAACTGCCCGTCTACCGTCTTTCGTATTTGTTCCGTGTGGTCGCGGGCGGTAAGCTCTCCTTCCACAAACCTTTGGTTTCCTTCTTTCAAGCTTTCTATTACGCTGTTAGGGGTAAGTGCCGCCTGTTCACTTGCGGTGAGAACTTTCTCTACCAAAGGTGTTATTTCCCTAGTTTGAATTTCTCCTGTTTCGGTTTCTAACTGTATCGTTAGTTTTTTAAATGGACTCATAGTTGTATGTTAATGGTTTATAAGTAATTAAAAATAACCCCAGTAGCGGGTTATTTTTAATTTAAAGTATAATAAAAGATTATGGTTATCATAAAGAAAACTAAGCATAACGATATATATGATAGAAACACAGGACTAAAGACGCATATTTCAGGAAATTATTTCCTGTAAAAAATCAAAAAAAATAGTTTTAAGCGATCTTGGTTATCAAGCTAAGTTGTAGATGTAGCTATGGTTTTTTTGGCGGCCAATGAAATAATTTGGACGATTGGAAATTGTTGTAACCTTCAAGTTACCTGGTTAGTGCAGTTCTGTATTTTCAACTGTTGAGAAAATACCGTTTATTTCGCTAAAACCCCATCCTTTTCAATCAACGGAATCGGTTTCAAATTGGCAATGGCAGCACTGCCGCTCTCGAACATAAAACGCTTTTCGTAGAGTTTATTGTCTGCGTAATAGGTAAGAAAAAATTCATTGTCAAGCGCGAGAACGTCTTCTTGCACCTCCTCTATCTTTTCAAAGGATTTGGCTGCCACAACCCCAATGGCATGCCTCATGGTAGAAGTTTTCCGTTCTGCATCAAACCCTTTGGATACGACCATCGCCATTTCTATGGGCGTATCCCTATCATTAAGCACATATGCGTTCCAGTCCCTAGACAAGAATTCCTCGTTCCATTCATGAATCAGCGCTACGTAGACATCTTTTGCAATGGGTATCTCTATATCTTTTTTCATAAAGAGGGGAGTTTTTCTTGTGGAAACTAGCTGCTAGCGAATACTATAATGCGCTCTTAAATTGCTCTAGAAAGCGAATGTCGTTTTCGCTTAACAGGCGTATATCGGAAATTTGATGCAGCAGTAATGTAATACGGTTATGCCCATACCAAAGGCGAAACCGGAATATTCTTCCGGGTCTATACTGCAGTTTTTAAGGACATTGGGGTCTACCATACCGCAGCCCATAATCTCTAACCAACCGGTACCCTTGGTCATTCTGTAATCCGTTTCCGTTTCCAGACCCCAATACACGTCGACTTCTGCACTGGGCTCGGTAAACGGAAAATAAGAAGGTCTAAGACGAATTTTGGACTTGCCAAAAAGTTCCGTGGTAAAGTATTGCAGGGTCTGTTTTAAATCTGCAAAGGACACATCTTTATCAATATACAAGCCTTCTACCTGATGAAAAAAGCAATGCGAACGTGCGGATATGGCCTCGTTTCTGTAGACCCTGCCCGGAGATATGGTTCGGATAGGAGGTTGGTTGTTCTCCATATAGCGCACCTGAACAGATGAGGTATGGGTGCGCAATAAAATATCTGGATCGGTCTGTATGAAAAACGTATCCTGCATATCCCTTGCCGGGTGGTATTCCGGTAGGTTCAAGGCGGTAAAATTGTGCCAATCGTCCTCAATTTCCGGACCTTCGGAAACATTGAAACCGATGCGCGAAAATATCTCTATAATTTGGTTCTTTACGATAGAAATTGGGTGTCTTGCACCCAGTTCAATAGGATTTCCGGGTCTTGTCAAATCGCCATATATCCCCTTTTCCTCCACATTGTTTTCCAAGGCAGCCTTTAGATCGTTTACCTTATCGGTTGCCGCCTGCTTCAATTCATTGATAGTTTGCCCAAATTCCTTTTTTTGGTCGTTAGGTACCTTTTTAAACTCGGAAAAAAAATCGTTCAATAATCCTTTCTTGCCCAAATAGGTAATACGGAAGGCTTCTACCGCATCGGTATTGTCCGCAGTAAAATTTTTAACGGTTACTATATGTTCCCTAAGGGTTTGTATCATAGCTCAAATCTAAGAGGACAAATTTAAAACATTTAGTAAACCAGGCATTATTATTTAGCTCTTTTGATTTGAATGTTTTATGATATTGATATACTAGGATTGGGTCTTTCTGCCGTATGTGTTGTTCTTGACCCAGTTTAAGCAATCATTGAAATTGTTAAAAATATATTTTTCGGGTATGAGGTCCGGAATAATATCGACCCGTTCCATCATGTACCTTGGTTGTTTCAGTACATTGACAAAAAGTACAGTGATATTTGACTTGCGCAAATCTATAAGAACGTCCTCTAGTGCATAAAGTCCCGATTGGTCCATGTATTGCATGCGCCCCATTCTTATAATTACCGTAGCCGCAGTCTTTGGGATTTGTTCCGCCAGAATTTGAAAATCACTAGTAGAGCCAAAAAACAAAGGGCCTTTAACATGCTTTACGAATACTTCCTCCCTAAGGTTTTTTGGGAATGATTCTTCATCTGGCCATATTCGCTCCTTCTCCAACGATTTGACGTCCGAACGGTCCGCCGTAAGGTCTCCCATTTTTTTCATAAACATTAAGGAAGCTATTATTAGACCTATTCCTACCGCATAAATGAGGTCCCAAAAAGTAGATAGGAGCATTACAATAAGCATAATAATTACTTCGGAGCTTAATTTTATAGGGCCAAATTCAATATCTTTTGGCAGGCTTGGAATCGCCTTTAGTCCTTTATAATCCATCACACTGATACCTACCGTAATCAAAATTCCTGCGAGTACTGCCGCAGGTATTTGGGAAGCTACAGGTCCTAGGGTCAAAAGAATAACCAAAAGCAAAATTCCTGCAACCAAGCCCGATAGTTTGGTCTTGCCACCAGAATTAATATTAACAACTGTTCTAATCGTTGCACCCGCCCCTGGCAATCCTGAAAAAATGGCCGCAATACAATTTCCAATTCCTTGACCTACTAATTCCTTATTAGGCCTGTGCTTGGTCTTGGTCATGTTATCGGCTACCACCGAGGTTAATAGAGAGTCGATAGCTCCCAAAATGGCCAATGTAAATGCGCTAAAAATATATGGCGTTATCATACCGGGTTGAAAATCCGTAAATATTTTTAGATTTGGAAGGGGCAAACCTTGCGGTATTTGTTCAATGGCTTTGTAATCCATGCCAAAGCC
>Ga0208768_1000120_pt1 | contig 58411 bp, 60 predicted proteins | sample AntAceMetag02UK1_FD_184760 | JGI IMG/M metagenome (GOLD analysis project Ga0208768, IMG submission 184760) | Saline lake microbial communities from Ace Lake, Antarctica - Antarctic Ace Lake Metagenome 02UK1 (SPAdes) (version 2) | ecosystem: Environmental > Aquatic > Non-marine Saline and...
GATTGGTTGATTGCAATAGGAGTAGATACTAACAGCAGGGGTAAAACTATCCCTGTCGGGTTTAACGTTGGCGCATTTGACATGCCCTTTGTGAAGGACTCCCTGCCTAAAACCTACTCACTCTTCTCAAGAAGAACTGTTGACCTGAACGCGCTTTGTTTTGCGTTGGACTACAAGGAAGAAAACGGGATGCCAGTCAAGGCAGAAACCTGGAAAAAGAAAGCAAAAGAGTATGCTATTAAGAAGATAGGCACAGAGAATCAGCATGACGCTGGCTGGGACTCACTAATGCATATTTATTGTTTCGAATTTTTGAAAGGTGCAATGCGATGATTAAGTTTAGAAGCTACAAGCACTCTGGCACGATAGGTGCTGAGTATGTGTTCGGCATCAACCTGTATGACATGAAGACCCAACCAACTCTGGACATCATTATTGGCAAGAGAGTGTTCGTATTTTTCTGTGACAGGAAGACCAGATGATAATCACAACTGAGTCAGGCAGTGTTTATGACCTCAGCAACGGATTCTGCATACGCAATGGGCAGTTCGAATTCAAGTATTGGTACAAGTATTGTTTTGATTATGAGGAGGGCAGCCCTACTTCTGAGATTCCACAGCCGTACAAGGACGAGGATTCTGGCAGGATGCTCCCAATTCAGGTCGGGAAGCGCATGTACATAGGCGGCAAAGACGGCTGGATAATCTCCACCGAGATAGCGTCTATAGAGGAGGTACAGTAATGGGAGACTTTATGAGAGAGATATTTGGAAGCGGCTGGGCATACCTGCTAGCTATTGCTGGACTAGTAGTCTGGCGGGCTGGGTATAAGTTTTGGCGCAAGTAAGCTAGACTTCTATTATGCGTGACCTTAGGCCAGAAAACGCTCCCACAATAAAACAGCTTGGCGGGAGTGTGATTGACCTGCTCAGGAACGTTGAGCGCAACCGCCCCAACTGGTCGGCTTTCAACCCGTCTATCGGGTATCAAAACAAGAAGGGCATGGCAATAGCCATTCGCTCTAGCAACTTTATAATCAACAGCGCCAAGTCTTATCAGCTTTTAGAAGGCAACTCTCTCAAGTCTCAAGTTTGGTTTTCGGAGCTAGACAACAATCTAAAGCTACGAAACCTCCGCAAGATTGACTTCGACGGCCTAGAGTCTGAGTTTCCTTGCGGCTTTGAGGACCCAAAGTTATTCTGGCGTGATAGCTCTTGGAACTTTACTTGTGTTGTTACCGAGGGCGACCATCCTGGAGTTGCTCGCACTGCTGTTGCAAAGCTAGATTCTAAAGCAGTCAAAGTTATTGACTTCGTGCAGCATTCAGGACCAGAGCCAATGCGTCCAGAAAAGAACTGGATGGTTCCTTATCAACATAACCCTCACTTTGATTTTGTCTACGGCCCTAACGCAACCATAAAAAACAATCGCTTGACTAGCTACATGACAGACAAGCCAGAGCTTTCGATGCTTAGAGGCAGTACCAACCTCCACTTGCTTGGCAACAACACCTACTTAGCAGTCCTGCATAAAAAGTACAGCCAAGTTGCCAGAGGGGTAGACTCAACTACTTTTGGGACAGTTCAAACTCAGGATATGCACTATTTTCATTACTTTGCTCAGTACGACTTTAAAGGCAACATTATTGGATTGTCTAAAGCGTTTCAGTTCTACAAGCCAGGAGTTGAGTTTGCGGCTGGTTTGATTATGCGGGACAAGGACTTCCTAATATCTTTTGGACGTGAAGACGTTTCTAGCCACATCGCGATACTTCCAGTTAAGACCGTTCTCGAATCACTACAGCCCGTTACATACTAAACTGTGTAAATGACACTCAAACCTTTGACAGGCTCGCTAGCCCAAGAAGACACCAGTACCAGTACTTGGACTGATGACGGGGACCACGAGCGCAACTCGCACTACGCTCCCGCGGATGAGGCGATGGAATCATTAGTAAATGGACTACCAATCATGGCGCTTTGCGGAAAGTTTTGGGTTGCTCATCGTAACCCAGACAATTATCCAATCTGTCCCACATGCAAAGAAATCTACGAGGGCTTAAATCATTAATGAATCTACTGAAACTTGGACCGACGACAGCGAGCAGACAGAGACTCTAGACAAGCTTTGGGAGACTCAGTTTGAGCGTTGTGATGCATGTCCTCAGAGTGCCTACTTTGCAGTGACTCTCGCTACTGGCAAGCTCCACTTTTGCCGACACCACTTCTTGGCAAACAAAGAAGCCCTCTACGAAATCGCAGAAGACATTCTTGATGAGTCAGCTATGTTGCTATCTAAGTAGCTTTTAGTCTAAGTTAGCCCGTATTGTTTTTCCCGTTGGGGCCTGCTTCCCTTGAGGTCTTGACTTCTCTGCCACGCTCATAGAAGCGCTAATTCCTTGTATTCTTCCAGAAGCTGCTTCTCCTGCAGTTTTTGTATTCGTTGCAGTCAACTTGACTGGTACCTTTTTTATAAGGTTTATCTCGAAAACAGTCGGATTGACTCCGTTTATAGAAGCACTTAAATGGGGGACAACGGTGAACTCCCCGTCTTGCCAAATCACCTGAGGGTCTTCAGTCAAAGCTTTGCAGTAACCGTTCGCCATACAGTCTTCTATGTGGCGAACTAGCAAAGTCAGATTGTCTGGTTTGTGCGAGTAGCCACACGAAGATATGCATCTCATGTGTCCAGTTTACCTTGGTCTTTAATTTCCTTATCGGACAGGCGAATCTTCTTTTTGTAGTGAACTCGCTTAACTCTGACCATATGGAACGACCGCCACTCCCACGTGCCCTTTTTTCCGCCGTAGCAATCAATCCATTCAACATCGATAGCTGGATTGTAAACGTGCCTTAAAAACTTGAACCGACCGCGTTCGCCAGTTATAGAAATCTCTGTCCCCTTTTCAACGTGACGCCCGTTGATAACAACTTTGTCTTTTATAATCCAGTGCGCAGCGGGGTTATCTGCTTTTATATCTGTTTTTTTCTTACGAGCCATCGTCTCCCTTTCGCCGATACATTCTATTATACACACTTCCCTGCAGAAGTCAACTCTACCTTATTACTTTATACTAGTATGATGCCCACTACGCCAGACACTAATGTCTCTAAGCCCTCTAAGGCTCAGGTAAACGCGTTTCGCTCAGACATGTTTGGGCGTACAAAAGTGTCTTCAGCTTTTACCTTATTTGATTCTGTGCACAATTACCAGGATAACGGGTACTACAGCGACCAGCTAGCGAATAACGCAACAGTAACCTTCAATGCCGATGAAAGCACAGCGTACCTAAACGTAACCACTGAGAACGGCTCAGAAGTTTCCCGAGAAAGCAACAGGGTCTTTCCTTATCAAGCTGGTAAGTCTATTCAGTCAATGTCAACATTTGGTTTTGCTTCTCCTCAGACTGGCTTGCGCCAACGAGTGGGGCACTTTACAAGGTCAAAAGGCTTTTTCTTAGAGCTAGATGACAACATTCTTTATTTAGTGAAGCGCTCCAACAGCACTGGAGCTCCAGTAGACATTAGGGTTCCACAATCTCAGTGGAACGTTGACAGGCTTGATGGCACTGGCCCAAGCGATGTTGCTCTCGACCTAGCAGCAATTCAGATACTCTTCATCGAGCTTGAGTGGTTTGGTATCGGCGCGGCCAGAATTGGCTTTGTAATTGACGGGTACTTTGTTATTGCTCACCAGTTCAATCACTCTAACTACCTTGAGACTTCGTACATGTCTGGCGGGCCTATGCCGCTTCGTTTCGAGCTCACAAACAAGCAAACAACTGCCACCGTTAGCTCTTTCAAGCAGATTGCTTCTTCTGTAATTCTCAACGGTGGAACTCTAACTGGCACAGACATTTGGACTGCCTCAAGGGGCGCAACCGAAGTAGGCACAGAGTATTACCCCCTCGTGGCCGTTCGCATGAAAGAGGGCAGAAGCGACGGAGCTGTCGTAATCCCAGAGCTACTATCTATTTTCCCCCTGACCGATAACGATTTTGAGTGGGCACTTATTCTCAATCCTTCTTCAGTAACGGGAGGTACTTGGGAGACGTCCGAGGAAAAAGGCAACGTCGAGTACAACGTGACCGCCACCGCCACGGCTGGCGGGAGGAAGCTTCTCGAAGGCTTTTTCGGTGCCAACAACCAAACTTCAGTGCCAATCAACTACGGCGACATCACAAACCTAAACCTGCAATTTGGCAGGTCCAATGCGGTTCCGCCTGTGAGTGACGTAATGGTCCTTGCAGCAAAGGCCACTTCTTATTCAGAAGGCACCCTAAAGTCCGCTTTCACTTGGTACGACCTAACTTAGGAGATTCCCAGTGAAAGTAGTTATTCAACCTAGAGATACAGGTGGCGGTGAGCAAGGACCTACTGGTCCTACGGGAGCAGCTTCCACTGTTCCAGGTCCCACGGGCCCAACTGGTCCTGAAGTTACTGGGCCAACAGGACCTTCAGGTATTGATGTTGTAAAAGGCACTGCCACGTTAGATTTTGGCACTGGAAGTTTAACAACAGAAACAGTTCTAACGGGTTTGGTTAGCGTATCAACGAGTTCAGTAATAATCACGACCCTAAAGATTGTAGCTACACCAGAACACAGAATAGATGACTTGCTGATTGACCCCATAAGGCTGGCAGTTAAAGATTTGGTAGCAGGCGTAGGGTTCACGATTTATGGCGAGATGGATAATGCACGAGCAAACGGCACATACGAAATTGATTGGTTAATAACCTAATAAAAAAAGGAGTTAAAAATGGCAGTAGAAATCAAAAGCGGTCAAAGTTCTGACCTCTTAAGCGTAGACAGTGTAAGCAAGGCAATCAGAGTTACTAATTACGACAGCGATGGCGTAGAACGTCCGTTTTACCCGAGACCCGATGCAATCGAAACCTCCCCTGTAACTGCAGTAAATACAGACGTTATAGCCTCTCTAGAAGTGTCAGATTACAAGTGGGTATCTTTACAAATAGCGGGGACCTTCGTTGGGACTATAGCTTTTGAAGGGTCTAATGACAATGGAACATTTTATCAAACCGTAGTCCAAAACCCAGCAGCACTACTTGACCCCTACACTACGACGTTAACTGGGCCTGGACTTGTTAAGATTCCTATCCTTTTTAAGTATCTTAGGGTTCGAGTTACAGAATACGTTTCTGGGACTGTGACAGGGACTGCTCTTGGATATAAAGTCACCAACGACTCAGGGCAAATTAGCTCAACTGGAATTGTTGATGGAACCCTAGCTGTAACCAACTTTCCACCTTCGTACCCTGTAACGGGTACTGTGGGCCTAGGAGCTGGCACCGAGGCAATAGGTTCGGTCAAGTTCTTGCCAGCAAACGAGGCATCCCCTATTTACCTAAAAGTAATATCAGGCGTAGGAGTAAACTCAACGCTGGTCAAGTCGGGGGCGAGCAACCTCAGCATTTTGCACATTGTAAACGGCGCAGCAACACAGAGATTTTTCAAGCTATACAATCAAGCAACAGCCCCTACTGTCGGGACTGACGTGCCTATGATTACCATAACTTTGGCACCAAACTCTGCAAGCAACTTTACGTTGCCCTCTTTGATTGGGATTGACTTTAGTGAAGGCCTAGCTTTTGCTATTTTGCTCGGAGTTCAAGACAACAGCACAACGCCGTTCACTGTATCAGGTGAAGTGACTGCGATGCTTGCGTACACATAACAAATCAACAGAGTAGAGTAGGGACACAACAATTAAAGTAAATATTCAACCTAGGGGAGGCTCCTCAGGCAGTGGTTCAAGAGGCCCAACGGGGCCAGCTGGTCCAAGTGGTGAAGCTGGCAATGATGGTACACTTAGCGACGCGTTCATAATTAACCAAGGGTCTACTTTGATTCAAAATCAAAAGATATTCTCCAACTTTAGAAGAGAGTCCCAATGACCCCCATTGAAGATGCTATAAACAACTTAACAACCCAAACCACAGCGCTTCTTGATTCTGTCAACTTTTCAAAAGACAGTCTTCAGTCAGACATAACTGCCGCCATTGTGGTCTCCGAGAATGCATCTCAGATTCCTTTAATTACAATTGCGATTAGTATTATCAACACGCAGGCAACTTTTATCGAATACATTAGTGGAGTTTAGTAATGACTATTGAGTCAGCAGTCGCAGACCTAACCACAGCCACCAATACCCTTACAAGTGCTGTTGCTACCCAGCAGACTTCAGTTTCGGCAGCAGTCAGTCAGTTTGCTGATGTAATAGCCATTGTTACTACAGAACTCAACAACGTAGACAACACAGCCGACACAGACAAGCCAAGTGGCACAGAGACGATATCTGCTCTACTCCTAAAGCAAGACTTGCTTATTTCTGGCGTAAACTTCAGCACTGTAAACGGTCAATCAATGCTTACTGGAGAGCCTCTTGTAATTCAAAGAAGTGCCACTTCCCTTACAGCTCTTGACTACGAAAACCGTGCGTCACTTAGAGCGCTCACTCCAGAGGTTGATGACTCAGTAGTAGTTGAGGGGCTTGGGCTATTTATGTTTGTGGATTCTCAGGCAGAGCCAGACGATGACGAGACATGTTTTACAACCTCAAGTGGTCAATGGCTTTTGAGTGTAATTGCACTTGACTTATACGAGGCTATGGCCTTAGTAGAGTCAGCTATACGAGATGAACTAGACGAAGACGAGCCAATCAGGTTCGAAGCTTACTTACAATCAACAGGAAGATAAATAGACTATGCCAGCACTTAGAGCAATCAGGCTCCTCAACAGCGTTGAGGGTGGGACCGTTTCAGGCACAGAGCTTGAGAGCTACCTTAGCGACTCTGGCAGACTTGCCGAGTTCAAAGTTCTACTTTCGATGCGTGGCCAAACCAGGCGAATGGCTGCCAGCGCCCTAACAGTCAACGCCCTTATCACTAGCAACAAGGCTATTGATGCGGTCTTTACACTAGCCTCCAGTGAGAACTCAACCGCTTGTCAGGCAATTGTTGCTAGGGATACAGCAATGGCTTCAGTGAGCCTGAACCTAGAATCCCTGATTGCAGTAACTGCAAATCCTGTGGCTTGGAACATCTTCTCAACCTCCCTCTTTTACACACTTGACGCTTACGCGGTAAATTCCAAGAACGCCATTGCAACACTGGCTGGAGTTAACCCAAGTAGCTTCGCTACAATCGAACTACTCTTTAGCAGCCCTTCTGCACGTCTTTCTGTGACTGGTTCTGCCACAGCCTTACAAGCTCTTTTTGCGCACAACCCTTCTGTAGCCGTCCTCGCCAACGATGCTACTGGTATGTCGCACATTGCAGAAAGCGTTCCAGGAATGAACATTCTTACCAACTCGGTTTACGGAATGCAAGTTGTCTCAAACAGCGTTATCGCAATGGCAGAAATTACCCCTAAGCCAGCTGCTATGGCAGCAATTGCAGGAAGCACAATAGCTATGCCAATTGTGTACTCATCAGTTGCTGGCTGGGCTGCCTTTAAAGCAAGCCCTTTCTTTGGCTCCGTTGTGCCAACAACCACTGCAATTCTTGCTGGACTTGACCCCAACATCTTCCCAACTCTTGCATCTATAATTGACAGCCCAGTAGCACTGGCTGCCGTAAGTGCAAACGGCGGTGCTTCTCAGGCTCTGGCTGCCAGCTCAGCTGCAATGCTCTACTTGGCAACATCCCCTAGCATCACTGCAGTCGTTGACAACCCCACAATCATGGCGGCCTTTGCTGGCAATTCAGCCGCGGTTGTAGCCCTTGCTGGTGGACCTGCTTTTGAGGCCGCAAGTTCAAGCTCGCTTCTAATGAACGCAGTTGGTGCCAACACCGCGGCCCTAGATGCCCTGGTCGGTAGCACTCCGAACTACTCGCTTGCACTATCTTCCCCAGCAATAATGGGTGCCTTTGCAGGTAGCCAAGGAGCTATGACTTACTTTATTGGAGATGCTGGCAAGTTTATTCAGCTAATGGGCTCTAGTGCAGCTAAGGGTGCGTTCTTTGAATCTAACATTGCAATCGACACAATGGCGGCCACTCCATCTGCTATTACACACCTAAAGAGCATTGCAGTCACAACGTTCTCGACCACTGTTCCTAACGGCGCAGGTAGGGTGGGAGCCTTTGAGCCGTTCGGTGGAGGAGTCCCAGCTAAGGTGCTAGTTATGAACGTGCGCCAAGCAGGTATTGCTGCCATCCCAACTGCCTACCAGTTGGCTACAGGCGTAGCAGGAGCAGTTGCAGGAGAGGGATTCAACACAATTGGTACAGGTGCCTTAGCTGCCGAGCAGTTCCCACAGGAGCACTTCGCAACCTACTCCGACCTAACTGTAAAAACCGCGCCTGCAGTTATTGCAATCACAGGTGTACTGGGTATCCGCTACGTCTCGATGGTTTAAAGCTAAGATCTGAGGGAGTGCCAAAGTATCAACCTTCCAAGAATCTGCGATAATTGATGAGACTCTGCTAAGATATCGCACTCTATTAGGGATCAGGAAGGACGTGGCTTCATAATGGCTCAGTACACGGTAAGCAATGTCACTTCCGGTAGGTATGCACGTCAAGTATCTGTCTCAGCTTCTGGTCCTCAAGGTGCTCAGGGTACTGTAGGAGCTTCAGGTCCTAAAGGTGATACCGGTGCTACCGGCGGATTATCCGCAGCGTATAGGTTCTCGAACATCCATGCAGCGCAATCACCTGGGTCCGGGTACTTTGCATTCAATACTGCTGTTTTTATGTCAGCTACAGAGATCCACATTTCGCACGTAGACTCCTCCATTGATACGCAGCATGGACTGCTAGAGATAATGGTAAGTTCCACAAACGGGTATAAGTCCATACTCACTTTTCAAGATTCAACAAATACTACAAAATTTTCCAGGTTCTACGTGACTGGATCTGTTATAGCCAGTGATTGGCGAACTTTATCTATTGAGTATATAGAAGGTACGGCACGGTCTTGGACCTATAATGATCTACTAAATATTCTAGTCTCCCCCATCGGGGATATTGGGGTTCAAGGACCGACAGGGCCTCAAGGCGAAGTTGGTCCTGGAGTCCCAGCCGGAGGCCTTGCCGGGCAAGTACTTAAAAAAGTGGGCACTGCAGACTATGAGACAGAGTGGGTAGACGCCTCTATAGACGAATCTGCAGTGAGTAACCTGGTAGATGTAGAATTATCCTACCTAAATGGGGGACAAGTTTTGGCCTGGGACGCCCCTACAGCCCGCTGGATGAACCAGACTCCTCAAATATCAGCCGAAAATATATCTGGTATTATTATTGGAGGATCAGCTACATCAAGTTTTTAACCAAAGTAAGTAATTAGGGGTATAAACGTATGGCAATTCAAATTCAGCTCAGGAACGACGAAGCTGCTGATTGGACTTCAGCAAATCCGACGCTTGCTCGCGGAGAGATGGGTGTTGAGATTGACACCCTTAAGACCAAGATCGGCGATGGGCTAACTGCTTGGAATGCTCTTGCCTACGCCGGAGTAGATTCAGCTTCTCTCATACCTTTAGTTTCTTTTGACCACGTACAGGGCTCCGCATCCAATGTGTGGTCGCTCACTCACAATCTAGGCTTCTATCCGACTGTTAACGTATTTGATACGGCTAACAGTTTGGTGGAAGGTGCGATTGAACACACTAACAAGAATGCTCTAACCATAACCTTCTCAGTAGCCATAACCGGCACTGCGAACCTCTCCTAAGGAAAACGACCATGGCAAAACAGTTCTTAACAGGGCTCGATCTAAACAAAAATGAGCTTCTAAATGCTAGGATTCAAAACCTAGCCACAGCTCCCTCTTCCCCGGTATCGGGGCAGATCTACTACAACACGGTAGATAGTACCCTCCGTTACTACGATGGTTCAGTGTGGCAGCTTCTAGCTCAAGGTGGAAACCTTGAAGATGCAATCCAAACAGCAATCGATGGTCTAGCTACTGTCTACGAGCCAATCGGTGCGCAAGCCGCCGCTGAGGCAACTGCCGAAGCTTATGCTGACAGCCTAGCCCCCAACTATGACGCTGCAGGAACTGCTGCAACTGCCCAGAGCGCTGCTCAGAGTTACGCTGATGGTCTAGCCCCCAACTATGACGTTGCTGGTGCAGCTGCTGCCGCCCAAATTGCTGCTCAGAACTATGCTGACGCTGCAGTTACGGAGCTAGTAGGCGGAGCCCCCGATCTTTTAAACACCCTAAATGAGCTAGCCGCAGCTATTGCTGACGACGAAAGCTTTGCAGCCACAGTAACTGGTCTGGTTGCTGCTAAGCAGGATACACTAGTACCTGGAACTGGCATTACCGTAACCGGTAATGCTATTTCGGTCACTGCTGGCACCTTCGATGCCGCTGGTGCTGCTGCTTCTGCAGGTACTGCTTCTAATACATATGCTGATAGCTTGGCATCTGACTATGACGCTGCAGGTACAGGAGCCTCTCAGGCTGGCACTGCTTACAGCAACGCTGTCTCATACGCTGACGGTCTAGCTCCTAACTATGACGCTGCAGGAACTGCTGCTACCGCCCTTCAGAATGCAAAAGACCACGCCAACACAATTGCGGGCACTGCTTACAGTAATGCTGTTTCATATGCTGACGGTCTGACCACCAGCGACATTGCTGAAGGTACTAGCCAGTACTTCACCACCGCTCGCGCACGTGCTGCAATTACTGCTGCTGACGGCACCCTTACCGTAACCGATGGTGCGTTTGCTGTAGACACTGCAAATGTTGCTACCGTTGCCTCTGTAACTCAAGCTGTATCTGATGCCGCCAACACTGCAGCTAGTGCAAATACTACCCTTAGTGGTACGCTAAGCCAGGCAATCACGGACGGTGACAACGCTGTAACCAGCGCACTGACTACTGCCTATGGCAATGCCGACGATGCAGTTGTATCGCAACTCACTACGGCTTTCGGCGATGCTGATGATGTTGTCCTATCAACTCTACGATCTGAGATTCAGTCTGCTGCTCAGGGTCTGGACATCAAGGGTTCGGTTCGTGCTGCTACTGATTCTGCAATCACACTATCTGGGCTACAAACAGTTGACGGTGTAGTACTAGTTGATGGCAATCGTGTTCTTGTTAAAGACCAAGCCAATGCAGCTACCAACGGTATTTACGTTGTAGTTGATGGTGGCGCGTGGACTAGGGCTACCGATGCCGATGAGCCAGATGAGTTAAACGCTGGAACATTCGTATTCGTTGAAGAGGGTGCCTTAAACTCTGACTCTGGATTCGTTGTATCCTCCGACAACCCACTAACTATCGGCACTGACGACATGGTCTGGACCCAATTCTCCGGGACTGGTCAAATTGTTGCTGGTACCGGTATAGTTAAGAGCGGCTCGACTCTAGACGTAGTTGGCACCGCAGACCGCATTACTGCTAACGCCGATAGCATTGATATTGCCGCTACTTACGTTGGTCAGACATCTATTACTACTCTTGGGACCGTCACTACCGGAGTCTGGAATGGCTCTACCATTGATGTTGCAAATGGTGGTACCGGCGCAACTAGCCTAACCGGCTACTTAGTTGGTAATGGTACAGGAGCATTTAGCGCACTGTCTACCATCGACGGCGATGACATTACTGGAGACATATCCGGGAATGCTCAAAACGTAAACGGTACAGTTGGAATCACTAATGGTGGTACTGGCGCAACCAGTGCTGCAGGTGCTCGCTCTAACTTGGGCGCAACCACTAAGTACGCAGTAAACAATGGTTCGCTAACACCATCTGCCGGAGTTGTAACCTTCAGTATTTCTCACAACTTGGGAACATCTGATGTAACTGCTCAAATACGCGATCTATCGACCAATGCACTTGTTGAGGCCGACGTAGTCCTCACCGATACCAACACCGTCACAGTCTCATGGATGTCATCAACAACCGTTGCTGCTGACAGCTATCGAGTCGTAATAACTGGCTAACACAGAAATAAGTTAAAATAGGACAGAAGAAAGAGGTCACCAAATGGCTAGCAAGAAATTCCTAACCCCGATCAATATCGTACAGGGTACATCGTTCCCTGTGGACGCAGATCAGGGTGACCTCTTCTTTCGATCCGACGTTGGGTCAATGTACGCCTACGACGGCATAGCATGGGTCTCAATGGTAGCATCCGACATCACAAACGTTGATGGCGGAGACGCGGTAAGCGTATACAATATCAACTACGACGGCGGAAGCCCAACTAGCTTCTAAGCAAACTAAGGAATAAGACAAATGTCAGTCAGAATTCAATTTAGGCGCGGTACCGCAGCCGAGTGGACTAGTGCTAACCCAACTCTTGCAACTGGAGAGCTCGGATATGAAGTAGATACCGCGGCAATTAAGATTGGTGATGGCGTCACAGCATGGGCATCGCTAGCTTACGGAGCAGTAAGCGAAGCTTATGTAGCTGATGCAATAGCTGGAGTTGTAGGGCTTGCACCAGACGCATTAGATACCCTAAATGAGCTAGCTGCAGCTATCGGTGATGATGCAAATTTTATTACCACTATAGGTGAGACGATATCTCAGGCTGAGGATAGCGCTATTGCTCATGCTGACTCCATACTAGGTGATCACAATAGTGACCAGACTGGGATTCACGGTATTGCTGACACTTCCCTTCTCGAAACTCAATCGGGAGCTCAAACAAAAGCAAATATAGCTCAGGGCAATGCTGCCAGCTATACCGATAGTGCCGTTGCAGCACTTGTTGACAGTTCTCCTGGAGTTTTAGATACCCTAAATGAGCTAGCTGCAGCTATCGGTGATGATGCAGATTTTGCTTCTACAGTCTCAGCCAATATCGCAACAAAGTTAGCTTACATAATTGGGACCGCATCTGACCTGGGAGCAGCCAACGCCGTAACTTACGCAAACACTATTTATATAGAGAGTGACACCAATTACGCCCGCATCGGCGACGGCATAACCGAGTACAATGATGTTACTTGGATTGGCAAGAGTTACGCTGATTTTGTAGTCGATACGCATGCTGGCCTAGAAGATAATGTTCACGGCATCGCAGATGTGACAGATCTTGTCATCAGCTCTCAGCTGGCAGAAGTTAACGACGCGTTGGGCGACCACGAGTCCAAAACAATTGATGTCCACGGAATTGCAGATACCTCTGACCTATTAGTTACAGTTGATCTAACTACCCACAATGCCGACACTACAGCTGTCCACGGAATTGCGGATACTTCTCTTCTAGCTGTAACTTCCGACATCTCAACTGCCGTAACCGAGCACAATGCCGACACTACAGCTGTCCACGGAATTGCGGATACTTCTCTTCTAGTGCTCACAGAAGACCTTGCAGCGTACCAAACTACATCTGCAGCTTCGATAATGCAAGGAACTATTGACGAGAAGGCCGACATAGATGGGCCAACTTTTAGTGGAACAGTAGAACTGCCAGCTACCACGTCAATTGGAAGTGTTAGTGCAGTAGAGCTTGGCCACCTAAATGGCACTACCTCTGGTATCCAAACACAGATGGATGCAAAACTAGCTTCTGCATCTGCCGCATCAACTTATGCACCACTAGATAGTCCAACATTTATTGGTACTGTTGTACTCCCCTCATCCACCAGCATCGACGGCGTATCAGCAGCCGAAATTGGATACCTATCTACTACAACCTCAGATGTTCAAGTTCAGATTGACACTAAGGCGCCAACTGCTAGCCCGACGTTTACTGGAACTGTTTCTGGTGTAACTGCTGCAATGGTCAGCCTCGGTAGCGTAGACAACACTGCAGATCTAGCAAAGCCTATTTCTAGTGCAGCTCAGACCGCTCTCGACGCAAAACTAAACCTTGCTGGTGGAACATTGACTGGACCTCTACTTCTTGCTGCAGATCCTACACAGGCTCTTGGTGTAGTTACAAAGCAGTATGCAGACTCAATCTCCCAGGGGCTTCACATTCACGAAGCTGCCCAAGCTGCTACAACAGCTAACGTAGATCTATCTACTGGTTTAGTAGACAGCACCGTAATCGACGGAGTAACTCTAGCTACAGGTGACAGGGTTCTCGTAAAAGCGCAGACAGATGCAAGCGAAAACGGTATCTACGTAACTGCAGCTTCTGGCGCAGCATCACGTGCACTCGACTTCGATGAGCCACTAGAGATGAGCGGTGGAGACTTCGTATTCGTACTAGGAGGAACCCTATACGACAACACTGGATGGGTAAAAACCTCTGGTGACGTTGTAACAGTCGGAACAGACGACCTAGAGTTCACACAGTTCTCTGGTGCAGGATCCGTTACAGCTGGAACAAACCTAGAGGTATCTGGAACTCAGATATCATTAGCGGCGGATCCAACCCTAGTAGACGCGACTATCACAACCCTAGACGTCACCAACCTTGTGTTCCCAGACGGCACTATTCAGACGTCCTCAGGCGTTGTATCCCTCACAACCTTCACAGAGAAGACGGCTAGCTACACGCTGGACGCCCTACCTCACCAAGATTCCGTAGTTGAGATGAACTCCGGCAGTGCGACTACCTTCACCATTCCAGCCAACTCCACTCTAGCTTGGCCAGTAGGTGCTAGCATGGATATTATGCAGACTGGATCAGGTCAAGTTACCGTATCTGGAGCATCAGGAGTGACTGTAAACTTCACACCTGGAAATAAGCTCCGGACGCAGTGGTCATCTTGTACTATAATGAAACGTAGCACCGATAGCTGGATTCTATTCGGCGACCTCACAGCGTAAGCAACTAGTTAAGAGAGAGTAACAGATAATGGCAAAGAAAGAAGCAGGCGGAAGGTCTTCTGCACAGAATGACTTCCTAGAGCCCCTAGCACCCCTAAACGTTACAGCCACCGACGTAGGGACTTCACGTGCCTACAATGATGGCGCGATAACTGTAACTTGGGAGATTGACGCGCTCTCCCCAGAAGCAGCTTCGTATACTATAACCGCAGGTGGCACTACTGTCGACTCTGGATCACTACCCGCTCCTTCGGGAAGTACTTACACCGCTGTTGTCGCAGGGCTAACTTCTGATACTGCTTATGTAATGTCTATATCCTTGACAAATCCTTCCGGTACTTCAGGTGCCACGGCCGCTTCTAGCTCTACAGCAACAACCGTGCCTGCAGCTCCAGCATCTGTAGCAGCAGCGTCAACAGTAGAGAATCAAGATGACGTAACCTTTACAATTCCCGCCAGTGGTGGTAAAGCTATTTCTGGCTACAACTGGGAGTCAGTGGAGATTGAAGGCGGCACCCCTAAAACAGGTACTACTGCAACCAACTCCTTCACAGTTACACAAGAGGGTGAAGGCGAACTCTTAAACAAGTACCGTGTATACGCCACAAACGCTAATGGTATATCTGCTTGGTCCGCATACTCTAACGAGATTGACACGCTCCCACCGTTCTTCCCTCCATTCTTCCCACCGTTCTTCCCTCCATTCTTCCCACCGTTCTTCCCACCGTTCTTCCCGTTCTTCCCACCGTTCTTCCCACCGTTCTTCCCACCGTTCTTCCCACCGTTCTTCCCACCGTTCTTCCCACCTAGCTTCCCGTTCTTCCCACCGTTCTTCCCACCGTTCTTCCCACCGTTCTTCCCACCGTTCTTCCCACCGTTCTTCCCACCGTACTTTAGTGGTATTTTCTCAATACCTCCAGGGTTCGAAGAGCAATAAGCTCAAAAGGAGCAGGCGACTAGAGTGATCTAGTCGCCTTTTCTTTTTATGTTAGGATGTATATATGCCAAACATTGCAGACAACAGCGAACACATAGTTTTCCCCCTACCTGAGGTGCCACCTGCCATTTCGGTACCTAATGCGCTACCTGATCATCTATTTACTCAGGTAAAGTCTCGGCTTCAAGGGCTGGACTGGGGGCCAGGGTCTGATACCAGGTATCACAGTATTGCTAGTCGGTGGACGCTAAATGTTCATTTTACGGAAGAGATAGATGCTGCCTTCCTAAAACTTGCTCGAGAAAATTTTCAAGACCCAGATATAGAATTATCTTTTTACTACACATGTAGATACCAGATAAACGAGGGAAATATACCTTATCTGTGGACTCACATGGATCAAAATGGGTGCCAGCACACCATGGACATGTGCGTCATAAAGGAGAATTTAGACGATTGGGGGCTGTTGGTTGACGGAGAATTATTTTCTGAACAAGAAAACAGTGCTATTTTTATGTCTTCCTGTCAGCAGGCACATGGAAGGCCGGCTTTCCCATCACGGGATCCTGAAGCTTACATAGTTGTGCTGTTTGCAATCTACACAAAGCCAGATCACTGGTGGAGAGATCTTGATGGAACTCAAGAATCCTTCGAGACAGCAATCGACCAGTACCGCTGGGACGGGGACATCAGGTACGCCGAACATGCAGGGAATGCCCCTTACTTTGACAATATTCCTGCAGAGAATAAGGACTGTAGAGCATACGGAGAGGTAGAGTGCCACGAGTGTTGGACTATACCAGAAGACGTACTAGAAGCTAAGAAAGTTAGAAATAAAGAAATAAATTCCAAATGAGCGTGATACTCGTTTCCATGATTGCTTATAGGGAGAGATACCTAGAGGAGTCGGTTAGGGATTGCTATGATAAATCGGATCGCCCCGAAGACCTAAGATTTACAGTAATCTCAGAGCAGTCTAGGGACGAGTTACATGCTGATCTATCTTTTATCCCGCAGCACCAACTAGATTTTAAAAAATATGACCTGTCAGAGTTTAGAGGAATAGTCTGGTCAAGAGGAAAAACCTTAGAGACCGAACTCTACTATGATTTTGTGCTCTACACCTGCGGTCATAATAGGTTTGCTGAACACTGGGATACAGATCTAATGAGCGAGTACTCCAAGGCTAGGGCTATCACACCAAAAGCAGTAATCACCGCTTCAGGCCCTCAGTTCAACTACAACCCAGATGAGACTATTGCTCTTGATCTAGAAGAGAGACCTGTAAACAGGTACAGGCCTGAGATATCTAAAGATTATACTCCAGGATATGGGTTTCCAAATGAGCTGCAAATCGATGTACCGGACACTGACGAGATTTTAGAGGACTGTTATATCCAATTTAGCTGGACTTTTGGCCCAAAAGAATTTGCGATAGAGGTCCCTATGGATCCAGATATGGGATATCATGCTGATGAGATCTCTACCACGATTAGGTCTTGGGCAAAAGGATGGAGGGTGTACTCATCGCAGAAACCTCTATATCTTCACGACACCCATAAAATGTATCCAGGCGAAGACACCTCTAGGACAATATCCCATCGGCCATGGGCAGACCTCCATAAAGATGCATTTTGGAAGCAATCGGATGAGACTATGCTCAGGATAAATAAGCTCATGTCCGGGAGACTAGAAGGGCCCTACGGAGAGGTCACAAAAGATCAGTGCTTAGCTTTTTGTGAAGCAACCGGAATGAACCCAAGACATTGCGAACCAGATTACAATTTTGACAAACTTGATCTTCCAAGGCATGGTGATGTTTTTAGATCCCATGACCCTATTCTTTCCGATTAAGTAGTAGGATTATAGCCATGAATGATTGGCACACTAAAGATAGGTCTGAAACATCTGCTAACCGCATGCCAGATAGAGCGCTTGGGTCAATAGATATAAGCAACCCAGCACTAGGCATAAATGTGTACAGCAACGTGTTCTCAGAAGCTGATGGTGCTAGGTATATAGAGACTTTAGAGTCCTCACTCAATGATAACGATGAGTTCTTTTGGGGTGGTGCTAAAGTCACGCAAAGTGAAGAGGCCACTTTATCCGCAAGAAATGCTCAAGACTTTAAGATAGCAAAAAACTCACACGGGGAGCGCAACTCCAGGAACGCCGAGTTGTATGACCTGCACGAAGAAATATTTAGGAAACTACAAAAGTGCATGGATGACTATGGCCGCTACTGGGGTGTAGGCATTCAAAAATATGAAGCATTTAATTTTGTTAAGTATGACGGTGCAGGTACTCACTTTAAAATTCATGCAGATCACGGGCCCACGTATGTTGCCACGGTGTCAGCTGTAATTTATCTTAATGACGACTATGAAGGTGGAGAGCTCTATTTCCCCAGATTTGGGCTAGAGCTCACTCCGAAACCTGGAGACATTGCAATATTCCCCTCGACATTTATCTATGAGCACGCCTCACAGGAAATGTTTAGTGGGGTTAAATACTCTGTTGTCGTCATGACCGACTACAATGATCGTGACGGAGTTAATCAAAAAGTATCTCAGACCATCAAAAGCTACGAACTAAAGTATTAAGGAACCCATGTATAATGAACTAGGCGAAGCAGCTATGGAGCAACAGGAGCTAAAAGACCTCGAGGCCTCTGAAAAAAGTAAGCAAGAGCAGTCTAATTTAGATCAACGTCTTCGTACCTGGTACACAATAGAAGAGCAGACCTGGAGTGATGCACAAGAGGTTATACCTGGATCTGGAATCTGGGTTTACAGAGACGTTCTTCCTGTTGGCTTGGATATAGTAAATAGACTGGAATCAGTTATAGACGATCCCAATAACGATTACAACTATCGTGAAGCTATGGTCGGCTACTCAATGAAAATGCCAGAGTACCGCGACTGTGTAGATTTTAAGTATAAGAGAGCAGACCTGGATTCCGACGAGTCGGAGCACGGAGATAGGCTTAGGTCACTGTCTGATGATGTAAATCATAGGCAGATGCAAGTAGTAAAAGACTATACCAGACGTTATAACGTTGGAGAGCTACGCTACTGGGAAGCAACAAATTATGTACGCTACCACGAAGGGCAGCACTTTCAGGAGCACCATGATCACGGATACTCCTACAATTGTGTTGTGTCCATAGTTGCGTTCCCCACTGATGACTGGGAGGGCGGCGAACTCTATTTCCGTCTACAGAATGTGAAGATTAAGCCAAAAGCTGGAGATGTTTACATCTTCCCGTCAAACTTTATGTATCCGCACCGCGCCATGCCCGTAACCTCTGGTACGAAGTACTCCATGGTAACAATGCTTGATTATTCAGATAAGTTCCATAAGCCAGACTTCTTTGAGGAAACTGGTTCCTAATGGGGACTATCTCGGTACAGAAGACTAAGCCCGGAGGGGCAGACCTAGAGCAGCTACAAGCCAAGCGAGGCTGGATGGATGATACCCCTGAGAAGCACGCTTACATGTGCTTTCCGTTAAATCTTACCAACAGGCTAGGGTGGGGAATTTCTTTTCCAGGTGATATCCGAGTTGTTTGGGACGGCGTAACTGACACCACGCCTGATCACGTAACAATACTTGAAGGTGCAGAGTTTGTCAGCAACACTAGAGGAAATGCCACTCTTAGTTTTCACTCGTCTTTGCAGTTTAGAACGGATTCCAGCACATCCCTTCTAGCAATGCCAGTGCCAAATTTATTTACCAGAGGTGCTCAATGCTACACAACATTAATAAGCACATCATTTTATATGCATGAGCTCCCTTTGGGGTGGAGGCTAACGGAGCCGAATCAAGAAATAGTCATACCAGCGGGGACGCCCATCGCAGCAATTCTTCCAATTTCCTTGAGTGGCTTAGAGGATGAGTATTCGATGGAGATATCGGATGGCTATGCCACCCATGAGTACTGGCAAGAAGTAAGAAAATACGGTGACGCTGCTCAGATAAAAAACGGCGTGGGAGATTGGTCAAAAATGTATAGAGAAGCACTAGACTATAAAGGAGATTCAGTAGGCGAGCACGAAACTAAGTCAATTAGGCTGAAAACAGTCAGCTGCCCCTTTACAGGAGAAAGTTATGAGGTAGAGGGCACAGATGGCAAAAATAACGCAGCTGATTAAATTTGTTCGAAATAGACCGTGGCTTACCGGCGAGAGTAGCTCTGCTCCAAAGGCAACTTTAAAAACTATTCCAGACTGGTATAAGAGTGCTGATCGCTTTGCTCAAAATCCTATGACTGGAAAACCGTGGGAGATGCCAGACGGCAGTGGGAAGATACCTACGTGGAAAGCATGCCCAGCAATTTACGACATCATGGGAACGGGTTATGTGTACAGAACCCCCTGCGACGTAGAGTTTTTCGAAGATGCCTCAGGGGGTATTCAATATAGGATTCATGACGAAAAACATAAAGACTTTGTAGCCTTTAGACCCGCAATGCCCCAGTTCAAGGCGCCAATGGGTTACCATCAGATGCACTTTGCTTGGTGGTCGGATTGGGCAGTAGAGGTTCCAGAGGGATATAGTGTCCTCTATACTCAGCCTTTTAACAGGTTTGAGTTACCGTTCCTCACTACCAGCGGGATCATTGATAATGATCACGTTCACTTGCCAGGCACCATGCCCTTCTATATCGTCAAGGGCTTCACGGGGGTTATTCCGGCCGGAACACCGTATGCTCAATTGTTGCCATTTAAGCGTGAAGACTGGACTTCCGAGATAGACGCCACTATTGACATGCCGACAATGATGCAAAAAAACCAAGAAAACAGTGCTAAGTATAGGCAACCAGATGGTGGCATATACCAAAAACAAGTCTGGGAAAGACGTAAATATGAATAGAGTAAGATAGTACTATGGCTATGACAGATAAAGTTACAAACATATCAGGCGGAGACTATAATTCGACCACGCCCTCGGGATTTTTTGGTGACTCCGTAGATAATATTATCGCAATAGAGGATTTTATGACAGAGGATGAGCTTTCAATTCTTACCGAGTTCTCTAAGACCAACACCACTTGGGATCAAACTGAGACCCACTACAATGACGAAGGTGTGGTTATATACGACTCTAGCTACTGGGACCATAGAGTTGCAACCGCACCAACTCTTACCCTTGTCAATCCAGAGATTCCTAAGATTATTAGTGAGATGCAGCTTCGATTAAAGATTAGAGTAGATGAGTTTTTTGGCGTAGACGCACATGCTACAAGCCCAGCGATTGTTAGATGGCTGCCCGGTCAGCGCCAGCAGCCACACGCTGATAAGGAGCTACACGAAGGCGAGAACCGCGGTAAGCCCAACGACTTCCCGTACTACGACATTGCTGGACTTTTCTACATAAATGATGACTATGAAGGTGGAGAGCTCTATTTCCCGAACCAAGGCATACAGTTCAAGCCTAAAGCAGGAGCTGCTTACTTTTTCCCAGGAGATATGCATTACATACACGGCGTCACTGAGATTAAATCCGGTATTAGATTTGTGTGTCCCTTTTTCTGGACGATCAAAGAGCATAGGAGGGCGTAAAGATGCCATTAGAGGGATCTGATCTAGTCAAGTACGCCACGGTCTACAAGTCGGCATTATCCAGGGAGACCTGTAACGCTTTGGTGGAATCTTTCTACACCGCGCCTTCTGGCCACGGGTACCTACTAGAAGAAGCAAATGAGTGGGAGGACCAAGACGGCTTAAGGCGACGTCCAATATTCGAGAAGTATAGAAAGCCTGAAGATTTAGACTACGGGATACTAGGTGGACCTATATTCAAAGATTTTAAAGCTACATACCCTGACCCTAAATCTGATGATACAGCTTACGCACCCATGCTTGAGGTTTTAGCCCTTTTTGAGAAGGCTGTTGATGACTACATGACTAGATGGGATCTGAATATAAACATAATTCAGCATGCTCCCCTAGAGTTTAGATACTACCAGGGCCCACAGGGCGTCGGTCCTCACTCTGACTATTCTGGGCATCTGCACCTACACCCTAGCGGCGAAGGTGGCAATCAGGATGAAAAAGAAGAATGGGACTGGGCAAATCAAACTTTTGCCTATAATCTCTACTTAAATGATGATTACGGAGAAGGCGGAGCAGTAACTGTTCGTAGCTATAACAAGCAAGCTGACGGTACTTACAGCGAGTCAGATTATGTTGAAGGCTCACATAAGCCCGAAGCAGGAGACATAGTAATTTTCCCTTGCGCCTTCCCATACGAACACTGGGTATCCGAGATAGGGCCAAACGTTAAGCGCTGGATGATTAACGCCAATGCAATTCAAGATCAGCCACCAATGTGGCAGTTTAGTTAGGAAAATAATGTACTTAGAAGAGAAACTACACGAGAATGTCTACCTCTACTCTGACGTCTTAGATGATCCCGCACGTTTGATCCGCCTGATTGAAGAGCTAGACGAGGACGAGAGTGTTCAAGCTGTAATCCCAGAGTGGGGTTTTTGGTTCTCTAACACTCAAGACGGTCACAGTTTTGGCAGTAAGAAGGATTTTGGGCTAGATGCTCTGGAAGGACTGGAGTCTGACCGCAAGGCTGACGTAGAGTGGGTTGTGAGTCAGATTAGGGGCGCAATCGAGAAAATCTCCGCCGCGTTCTACGAAGATCACGAGGAAGAGGGGGAGCCAAATGTATCACCCTTTGCCGGAATGATGAAATATCGTCCAGGGTGCGACATGGGTGCCCATTTTGATGCACAAGCGGGCGACGAAAGCTTAAAATGGTCGATAATAGTATATGTTAATGATGATTACGATGGCGGTGAGTTGTCATTTATTATTAGACCTTATGACCTTAGGAACCCCAAGAACGGACACCTGCAGCCTAAGAAAGAGGCAACCGATCCGGCCAATAAGGACTTAGTTGACTTCACCATTAAGCCCAAGGCCGGTCAGGCACTAATTTTCCCATCAACTCATCCCTATAAGCACCAGGTACATCTTATGAAGAATGGTGATAAGTATATGTTCCCCGGATTCATCTTTCAACGAGAGTTTGATGCCAGCAGCCCTGAGTCCAGGGAGAAGTACAACGCAGGGTCTGGCTACAGAGATGTGAACGCAGAGATAAAATACCTCGATGAGGACCAAGAATGACCGCAACTTATGAGAGCTACTACGACGGAAAAATATTATACTTCCCTGCCATTATACCTAATATCAAGGAACTTCTTAAGTATATAGAGGATACAAGCACGCCTGCTATAGGCGAGTGGAAGCCATGGGACGCTCATGACAAGGTTAACCCCTATCAGTACGGTATTATGAAAAGCGTAGAGCGCGGAAAACTTAATGAGGAGACTGCCGAGCATAGAGAGGTTGTAGCGGAAATTATTAACACTCTAGACACTGCAATCATAACTGGCTATAGTATCTACTTCAAAAACCTAGGAATGACCGAGGAGAACCTAGAGAAATTTAACCAGTTCTATTGGGAAAATAGGTCACCTAATTTTGCAATTAAAAAGTACTTAGCGGGAGGCCATCACGGAGTTCATCCAGATATTGACGGACAAGATCCAGTCGGGATAACTACCACCTTGTACCTAAACGATGAGTACTCTGGTGGAGAAATCTATTGGACCGACATAGACGTGTCTATCAAACCTCAGGGTGGCAGCTTAGTCGTATTTCCGTCGAGAGCAGTTCACGGATCAAGTCACTTAACAGAAGGCATCAAGTACTTCACAAATGAAGTCCAAGTAGTCTCCAGAAAGTTTATAAGTGAGCAATTACCGTTATGGCCCGAGAACTCATGGCCGATCTAAGTTATGAAATTTTACACGAGAATGTGTACTATTTCCCTGGCGTAATCCCGGAGATAGCAACCCTAATTCGCACGCTAGACGAAGTGAACAGCCTCTCTGTGACCCCTTGGGAGCCGTGGCACGCCAACAATGACCCAGATGAGCCTGTGTACGGTGACCTAAAAACTTTAAGCTACTCTAAACTAAGGCAAGAGGCTGATGCTCATGTGCAAGAAAAGTCCGCATATATTCTAAATACCTTACTTAATGCTATGGAAAATTGTTGCAGGGTCTTCATGGAAGCCCATGGGGCCTCTGCGGATGAGTTAGAGCACTTGCGCAGCGAGATTTATAGTGATGGACCTGTCTACGGCATTCGTAAGTACAATGAAGGTGGCGGCATGGGACCTCATCCTGATAGGACCATACCCGATAAGGATACATATACTATTTCTGTATACTTAGATGACGACTATGAAGGCGGGGAGTTGGCAGTTGTCCAGGGTGGCTTAGACATATCCATAAAAAATAAAGCAGGTAGTATTGTAGTATTCCCATCAGGGTACCTTCACGAGTCAAAAAGGCTAACAAGGGGTAGAAAAACCATAATTACGCATGTCCACACTACGCTTCGTCCTATACTGCGAAACTTCTGAGAGGGTTTTCATGATCCCAGTTAACTGCCGGCATTACAGCTCTTACTCCGAAATACTGGGGGACCTAGATGCAATCCTAGAAGTCTTCTTCCGTGAATCAGTTGTAGTACTTAGGGGGGCTAATCTGACAACTGACGAGCAGTTAGAGCTCACTAGAGCATTAGGTGACGTATCAGGCTGGACACCGAATAGCTCTTCAGATTTTGAGCAAGTGTATCAAGAGAGCCACTCTAGGCTTTCCAACAAGGAGGCCGTATCTCCCGATGAAGTCGCACTGGGTTGGCATTTAGAGCATATAGAGTACGACGACCATTCCCCCATAATTGCAGGTGTCTGGAATATGCTAAAGTTTAAAGTTGAACCCGATGTCGGTAAAACCTGGTTTGTAGATACGTCTAAAATCTACAATTTACTGCCCTTCAATGATCAGGAATTTCTAGAGAACTCAGTTCAAACATGGGTTGAACCGCACGATGGCAAGGAGTTTACTACTGATGTAGTTAAGGCTCATTGGTATACAGGAGAGAGGACCATAAGAATGCACATGACCAGATTTAACTCAGATTCACATTGGCTCTCTACCTTTGACGGGAGGCTGCCAACCCCCGCCGAGGCATTCAGGTATGAAGAGCTTAAGAGCGTAATACATAACTACGTTTGGGATGACATCTCTGTTAGGGCAGAGCATAGATGGAACCAAGGTGATTTAATTCTAGCAGATTTGTTTAAGAACGCCCATGCGGTGACCGGAGGATTTTCCTCCGAAGATAGGGAATTTGTTGGCTTGTGGGTGTACCCCTCGAATCCAGAAGACGCGCCCAAGTACGTAAAGTTAATTGAAACTAGAGAAAATGGAGTGAACAGTGTCTACGGAATATAAAGTCATAAAAGAAAAAATAGTTTATTTCGAGAATGCCATCCCGGATGCATCCAAGCTAGTGGCAACTCTCGAGCGACTAGACTGTGCACCAGTGACTGGCTGGTCTACCTGGGACACTGGCGGAGATGCAGAGGGGTTTAGTTACGGCGAGATTAAGTACCTAAACAGGTACAGCGTGAAGTATGAAGATGATCAAACCACTATAGACGAGTCGCTATGGGTCATGGATACTATCTCAAATGCGATGAAAAGCTGTGCTAAAACTTATGCTTCCATTTTTGACATCGACGAGGTCTCTACAAAATATGCCTGCAATCACATGAGCCATCCTCGAACTACAATGGGAGTGAGTAAGTATTTTCCTGACCGCCAAATGGGACCGCATATCGACTGGAATGAGAGCAATTCTGACATAGAGTATACCGTAGTGGTGTATTTAAATGACAATTATGACGGCGGCGAGCTAGAGTTCGTAGAACCAGAGTTGGACGTTAAGATTAAGCCCAAAGCGGGTAGTATTGTGATGTTCCCGTCGTTTATGCCGTACAAACATCAATCTTGCAACATAACTAATGGACGAAAGATGCTGATAACCCATCATTGGAAAGGCGGCGAGAGGGTTAAAAGAGTAAGGCACCTAGTCTCCGTGTTGAGGAGTACAAAATGATAGAGAGATCAACCCTAGGTGCGTATGAAGTCACCCTACTGGATCCCAATATAATCGTATTTCACAATGTTCTTACTAGCCCAGAAGACCTAATTAAGCATTATGAGAGAACTGCTACCTGGAAGGGGTGGTATGGTTTTGGCAGGCAGGTGGACAGTAAGGGTAAGATACTTCAAGGTTCTGAGCACTTCCCAGACGAGAAGGACTGGGATGCCGTCATGGTGGCTGGCAATGTTGACCCCTATAGGGCAGAAATTGCTCAACAGTTTCATCGAGCTTCAGCTGAGTACGTAAAGGCCACCGGCATTGAGCTGCCTAATTGGACATGTAAGAATTGGTCTCTTGCTAGATACATCCCAGACGAGGATCTCATAAACAGAGAAGATCTAACGATGAACTACCACACGGATTACATGGCCGAGCGAGCTGATCAGCCAGGAGAGAAGTTCGGGATAACTGCTGTTCTTTACCCAAACGATGACTACACTGGTGGAGAAATCTCTTTCACTATTGTAGACCCAGAGACAGGGACCGCAGGACCGCCCATTGACTACAAGCCTGTAAAAGGCGACTTTGTATTTTTCCCATCCAAATATCCCTACTATCATGGAGTTAGGCGGATATGGGGTGCGGCTAAGTATATAGTTCGACTGTACTGGCACTATGACTTTGCTGGGAGTCCCGAATGGCATGCGCTGCATGCAAAATACGGGGAAAGGTTTCAAGAAATGGAGCAAGAAAGAACAAGTAGGCATGATCTTACGGTCATGGCCCCATTTATGCGAGAGATTTACACTCTCTCGGAGTATTATAGTCACCTAGAGGCCGGCACCCTACCCGCAAAGAGGGAGAAGGGGGACCCGGATCATGGAGCCTAGGGTAATCTCAATTGAGTCACTAGAGGATGCTATAGCTAAATTGCCCCAGGTAGTGGAGAGCTTCAAAGAAGAAGGCGTAGTGGTTCTTAGGGGGTTTAGGTTCGGAGAGGGCGACCACGCGAGGATTGCAGAGGAATTTGCAGCCTATCGAGGGCTCATTGTTGGGACGACCTACGAAGGGGGCCATTCAGATAGTTCTGATAAGCACTATGAGCTATCTACTGAAGAGTACGCTCTTCACTGGCATATAGAGAAGCCGTACTATGTTCACCCTATAGAGGCTGGAATCTGGAACATGTATCATTTTACGGGTACTCCCGGGACTGGTCAAACATTATTTGTAGACTCTTCGGCTTATTATGACCGCCTGCCCGAAGCGCAGCAGGAGTTTTTAGACAAGTGCATCACCGAGTGGGATAAACGTGTAGAGAGCCATCCAGATGGGGCAGGGCCTTTCCTCACTAGAGCGGTGGAGACCAGTCCCATAACTGGGAAAAAGACTATAAGAGTAGAGGTAGATCCTGGATGCATATTGACACCAGAATTATACTCTTTCGATGGACGAGAGCCCAGTCCAAAGCAGAAAGTAAATTTTAAGCGAATAGTAGCTACCCTGGGCTACGACTTATACGAGGATAAGTCAATACGTATATCCCACCCGTGGCAGGAGGGTGACCTACTGTTTGTGGACCTATTTACAATGTATCATGCGGTTTCGGCAGGATTTACGCATGGGCAGAGAAAGTTTACAGGCGTCACGCTGAGGGGGGAGTCTTTCTATAGGGCACTCCAACAAAGCACGGAGTATGCGGATGCCATATATAATTCATTAGAGGCACTAAGTGCATCCGAGCAGCCAGTAAGAGATGAGTAGAATGTCAGATAATTTGAATCATGGCCATGTTGATATGGTTGAAGAGTTCAAGCTTAGGGTAGCTTCGGGGAAGGGCGACTCCTACATGCTCACTATCGCGCGAGACGGTGAGAGTCCCGTCCGCTCTATCTACTTCTACCCAGAAGTAGTAGAGGCGGTCACTGGCTACAGAGCCTATCAAGACTGGGGTTTTGCAAAAGACTACCTAACGGTTGAGTTGTACGAACCAACTGGACGGGTTCACAGTAAAATACTGCACCGCCCAAGGGGCGGAGAGTGTACTTTCGTTAGGGATGACTATCACAAGGCTAAGGACATTTTCCTAGCAGCTAAAGAAAACGTCCCTATAGAGGAGTATAATTACTTAGTATATGAGTTTGCTAAACTATTCTCTAAAGACAATCAAAGATTTGTCCCGGAGCGATTTCTAGATGACACAGGATATACAGGAGAAACTAATGACCAACACTGAATTTGGCGAACGAGGCCACTACAAAGATGACATTATCTACTACCAGAACTTTATGTCAGAAGAAGAGTGTAAGAAAGTCGTTGAGTACTTTAATGATCCAGCGCAGCCATGGTCAATGTCTGCCTTCTTTGAGTCCTATGGAATGAGTCTCCTACCCGAAGATCCCCTGCTAGAGCAGTACGGTCTCCCTCGGGACTATATGAAAAACCTTGCGACTAGACTTCAACTGGTTGTCGAGCACGCTTTTGAGCGTCCACTTAAGCCCGTATCCAGCCACGCGCAGAAGTGGCAAGAAGGTGCTTTCGCCCCATTTCATTCAGACAATACTGACATGGAGGGCAACTGGTCTGCATGGGAGAAGAGTAAGTTAGTTTGCTTGCTCTACATCAATGATGACTATGAGGGCGGGGAGCTGGACTTCCGAGACCATGACCTCACTATTGCCCCCAAAGTGGGAGAGCTAATAACCTTCCCAGGCGGCATTAACAATGTCCATCAAGTTTTTGTCGTTAAGGGTGCCACTCGACACACCATTGGCGCTTTTTGGGACTACAAAGAGTCAGAATACTCTGAAGAACGTATGGCAGAATGGGAAGAAGAGATCTCAGGAGTCCGCAAGCAGCAAGAAGAGATGCAGACAGAGTGGAAAGAGCAGCTAGCTAATGGGTCTCATCCGCTTGAGAGTGGTGGCAGCACAGCTGGCTACTAACTCAGTTTAGGTAAACTGCGGTAAAATTATAGGGACTAGTCTACTTTCCCCCGTAAGGACGTTTCCGCATGAGCTCTCTTAGAGGTAATGTCTACAACTTATTGACAGATCAAGGCTCTACTGTGCACCAAGTCTTTACCGTAAAGAACTCTGCTCGAAAGGTTTTAGACCTTACAGGGTACACTGCAAGGATGCAAGTAAGGCTTCGAGAGGTCACAACTAATGACCCTGGTACCGTTATAATCGCAGAGTATACGACAGAAGACGGAGATGGCAGCCTTATAGTGAACGGACCTGCGGGAACAGTTACCTTGCTAATCCCTCCCGCCGAGATGGCTGGATTTATCCCAGACAGTTATGTCTATGACATAGAAGTAGAGTCCCAAAATGCTGGAGACACAACGCGAATCATTCAAGGTAAATTCATTGTGAGAGCCGAGGTGACTAAGTAGTGGTACTTTCCGACAATTTTGCATTTGTAGACGTTAAGGGTCCTGGCCCTCAAGGTCCGGCTGGGCCAACTGGTGCGGCTGGTCCCGCTGGAGGACCGACTGGCGCAACAGGTAGTACAGGTGCTGCAGGCGAAACCGGACCAACAGGTGCAGTAGGCGCCACAGGCGGGACTGGTTCTGCAGGAGCTGACAGCACTGTTACAGGCCCTACCGGGGCTACGGGTGCTATTGGAGCCACAGGACCAACAGGCGCACTGGGCGCGACAGGACCTTCTGGAACTAATGGTGAAGATGGTCAAGTTGGTGGCTCAGGACCAACGGGTGCGACAGGACTGACTGGACTTTCTGGTCTCTCCATCACCGGACCAACTGGACCCACTGGGCCTCAGGGGAGCGCAGGTGGGGCGGGTACAAGAGGAGCCCAGGGCGTTGCAGGGCATAGTATCACCGGACCTGTAGGCATGACCGGCGCAGGTGGACCTCAAGGCGCAACTGGCCCAACTGGTGCAGCTGGACAAATAGGCGCAACTGGCCCAACTGGTGCAGCTGGACTAGACGGTCAAGATGGTACTAGCGGGCAGTCCGGAACAACTGGAGCAGCGGGAGCAACGGGCCCTACCGGGGCTACAGGTGCAACTGGTATTTCAGGTCTAAGTATTACTGGTCCCACAGGGGCACTCGGCCAGCAGGGTACTCAAGGATCATTAGGTAGTACTGGCCCTCAAGGGATCTCAGGTCTATCAATAACAGGACCAACGGGAGCACTTGGAGCTACCGGCCCTCGGGGCTTAACCGGACCGACAGGTTCACAGGGTATTTCTGGACTGACAGGCGAGACTGGCCCAACAGGTTCGCTCGGGCCCACAGGAGCTACAGGACCAGATGGTAGCTATCACGTATCTTCAACCCCTCCAGTAGAGCCCGAAGAGGGCGATACCTGGTTTGATGATATAAACGCTAGGTTCTACATCTACTATGATCTAAACTGGATTGAAATCAACGCCAATCGAATTGGACCGACAGGACCCACCGGTTCGTTAGGGCCAACCGGGCCTCAGGGGACTGATATTAATTTCGTCGGTTCGGTTGCAGATGTCGCAAGCTTGCCTAATGGGGCAGGTAGCAATGATGCATATATTGTTGATGCTGATGGTAATCTTTATGTTTCAGATGGTGCAGAGACTTGGACTGATGCAGGTCAGATTGTTGGTCCTCAGGGTGCGCAGGGAATTCAAGGTGTAACTGGGCCTCAAGGTGAGCAGGGTATTCAGGGGGTTCAAGGCATTACTGGCCCAACAGGAGATCTAGGCCCTACAGGAGCAAATAATGAACTATCAGTTGGTACTACAACTACGGCTGATCCGGGTGTTTCTGCAGGAGTAGTAATATCCGGAGCGTCTCCAAACCAAAGTATAGATTTTACCATCCCCCAAGGACCAACAGGACCTCAAGGTGTCCAAGGTGTTCAGGGCCCAACGGGGCCACAAGGGCTACAAGGAATTCAGGGTGTCCAAAGTGAGCAGGGAATTCAAGGTGTAACTGGGCCTCAAGGTGAGCAGGGTATTCAGGGAGTAACCGGCCCCCAAGGTGAGCAGGGAATTCAAGGCGTAACCGGGCCTACTGGTCCGATTGGCGAAACTGGAGACATTGGACCTATTGGTGTAACCGGGCCTCAAGGGATTCAGGGCCAAACTGGTGCAACGGGTTTGGATTCAACCGTTACGGGCCCCACAGGCGCAGCCGGTCTAGGACTACCAACTGAAGACCTAGAAGACGGGTCACTTGCTTCATACAACTCATCTACCGGACTGTGGGAAGCGCTCAACAAAATTGACGGAGGGACTCCATAATGGCAGTTGATTTTCCAAACACACCGGAAGTAAATGAGACCCATACCGCGGGTGACTACACTTGGATATGGACCGGCGCAACATGGAACGCTGTAACCAACTCGGCGACAGAAGGACCAACTGGCCCTCAGGGAGATATTGGACCAACTGGCCCTCAGGGAGATATTGGACCAACTGGCCCTCAGGGAGATCAAGGTGTCCAGGGATTAGTCGGCGAGGACTCAACTGTTGTTGGCCCAACCGGGCCGACTGGCCCTACTGGTGCTGACAGTGCCGTTACTGGTCCAACTGGAGCCGACAGCTTTGTAACCGGGCCGACTGGCCCTACTGGTGCTGACAGCTTTGTGACCGGGCCGACTGGTGCTATAGGACCAACTGGAGCTCAAGGAACTGACATTCACTTTGTTGGTTCTGTTGCAGATGTTGCAAGTCTACCAACTGGGGCATCCAGCAACGATGCGTACATTGTTGACTCCGATGGTAATCTTTATGTTTCAGATGGTGCAGAGACTTGGACTGATGCAGGTCAGATTGTTGGTCCTATTGGGCCAATTGGGCTAACAGGTGCAACTGGTGCTGACAGCTTTGTGACTGGTCCAACTGGCCCTACTGGTGCTCAGGGAGATTTAGGGCCGACAGGGGCTACTGGTTCAACCGGCTCTGCGTCACTTGTGACTGGACCGACTGGCGCACTTGGGCCAACTGGTGCTACAGGCGCTACCGGGTCAGCTTCAACAGTAACGGGCCCTACCGGGAGTCAGGGAGATTTAGGTCCAACAGGTTCAATCGGTCCAACAGGTCCAACCGGATCAACTGGAGCCGACAGCTCTGTGGTCGGGCCAACCGGTCCAACTGGATCAACTGGTGATTTAGGGCCAACTGGAGCCGACAGCTCTGTGGTCGGGCCAACCGGTCCAACTGGATCAACTGGTGATTTAGGGCCAACTGGAGCCGACAGCTTTGTGACTGGGCCAACCGGTCCAACTGGACCAACCGGTGATGCCAGTCTCGTAACAGGTCCAACTGGATCAACTGGTGATTTAGGGCCAACCGGTCCAACTGGACCAACCGGTGATGCCAGTCTCGTAACAGGTCCAACTGGATCAACTGGTGATTTAGGGCCAACCGGTCCAACTGGACCAACCGGTCCAAGCGGTGGTATTACTTACGAAATCGCAAATGCTGGGTCTGGCGCATACAATATAAATGGGGCAAGCAACCCAACTCTCTCTGTTATTAGAGGGCACAGGTACGTTCTCAACGTAAATGCCTCTGGACATCCTTTTTGGATTCAAACAGTTTCTGGAGGGTACAGCTCGGGGGATGTCTACTCTGATGGTGTCACAAATGGTGGCGCTCAAGTGGGGACAATTATTTGGGAAGTCCCATTTGATGCTCCCGATAATCTTTATTATGTCTGCCAATATCACAGCAGCATGGCTGGGTCTATTGCAGTTTCTGACTTAGGCCCTACTGGTCCGACCGGTGTTCAGGGAGTAACTGGTCCGACTGGCGCTACGGGTGAGACAGGGCCATCAGTCACTATTGGGAACGTTGCGCCAGTTGCAGTGAGCGGAAGTACCGTGTCACTTTCTGGAGGTTATGCAAAGTACGGATCAAACTTCCCAATTATCTACATTGGAACCGAGCCAGGGAGCCCCAGCGAGGGCGACATCTGGATTAGCTTTTAACTAGAAGTAGAGGTGATTTAAGTGGTTCAGACAAATGCAAACTTTAGCTCACGCTCGCAATACAGAATAGAACTCTTCACCGAAGCTTACGCGGTGTCTGGCGGCACTAGAATTGATGTCTCTGCCAATCTAGTGAAGTGGCAAACCGTAAACAATAGCCCAAGCAGTACTGGGTCCCCTCGCTCGTATTCTGTGCCCAACGGTAGGGCAAACAGCACTAGTGGCCCCCTAGTTGAGACAGGCGGGGACAGCAATCTAAGCTTCTCCTTCAACTTTGCTGCAGGTCAAAGCTTTACCATATATAGCGGATTCAGCAGGTACATACCTTCCGCAAATGGCAGCACTACCGTTTCTATCTCGGTGAGCCACAGCTTGTTGGGCTCAGCTACTGCAAGTATAAACGTAGCCCAAGTTGTTACTGTAGTTAATAGAACCATCTCTTTTAACGGTAACGGAGGAGACTCTCCAGGCTCTCAAACCGTAAGCGAAGGTAGTTCAATATCGCTACCGTCATCCTCACGCTCCGGCTACACATTTGACTACTGGATTATAGGTGGGTCAGCGTATTCTGCGGGCCAGAACTATACTGTCAACAGTGACGTAACTGCGACTGCTAGCTGGACCCAAACCTACAGTAACCCCTCATTCACTAATGGAGTCTCGTCTGGTAGCTTCCGTGTTGGGGACAGTGTCGCTGACTACATTGATGCCTCTAACACTTTCAGCGACTATGGACAAAGTGGGACAAACTATAGCGCTCTGAGCATACCTATCTCTGGCCTGTATGTACAAGATTACGGCTCGTATGGGTACATAACTGGTCAAGTAGGTAATGTATCTCCAGGAAGCTATACCGTAAGCGTTTACGCTAACGGTCCTTCTGGAAATCCTGCGACATCCCAAGGAACATACACCATACTTGCAGCCCTTCCTTCATGGTCAGACACTTCTGTATCTAGCGCTGCAAGAGTAGGAGCCTACTACTCATCTAATTTCTCCGCAACAAACGCCACTAGCTGGACAATTAATGGTATCCCGCCTGGACTAACCACTTCGGGTACTTCATTCTCCACTGTAACATTATCGGGGACTCCCACAAATTCAGGTAGCTATACAGTAAGTGCAACGCCTAGGAACTCGGGAGGTGAGTCGGGATCAACCGAGTATTTTTCAATAACGGTGTCGCCTCGACTTCCTGTTTGGTCGGACACGACTTTGGCTACCGGGGCTCGTGTTGGCCTAGCATATAGCAGTACTGTCTCTGCTAGTTATGTAAATAATTGGGGTGTCGTAGGCTTACCGAACATGGGGCTGTCATTTAATGCTCAGACTAGCGAGAATAGTTTTAGTACTTCAACCTTATCTGGAACTCCTACAAGCTTCGGGACCTTAACCTTCAGTTTGACCCCGAGAAATTCATCATACGAGACTACAACAACCGAGAATTATTCGATAACAGTATACGATGCATCGTTAATATGGTCTGACCAGGTTTTGGCTTCCAGCATTGTGGTTCAAGACGAGGCGTATTCAGATCAAGTCTCCGTATCAGCGGGCCCAGTTTCGGTTACATATTCCGAGACACCTGGATTCTCACTACCGTCTGGCCTGGCTATTGATTCAGCTACTGGAGTGATTAGCGGATCCGTTGCTACGCCTGGCACCTATTCATTTAAAATGCGTGCTACAAATGGTAGCTCAGAGTCTATTGACACAAACGTGCTCAGCCTAACCGTTGAAGCAGCTGGGGGCTATGTAAAGGTTTGGAACGGCTCAGCGTGGGTAGATGGGACGGTCAGCGTTAGGACTGGCGGGACTTGGGTAGAAGGTACTGCTCAGATCAGGAGCGGGGGGAGCTGGGTAACCAGCTTCACTAGCTAGACTTCTTTTTCCTGGTGCGAGGTGCCGGCCTCTCTAGGCTCTCAACTATTTTCATCTCTCTGGTCTGAACTTTTTGGAGGCCAATAGTCAAATCACGAATAATATCCAACTGAGACGATACTTTTATCACGTGATTTTCAATATTATTCACACGATCTGCTAGCGAGCTTCCGCCATTCTCCCAGAGTTGGTGCTCGACTCTCCCTAGGCGGTCTGCTACTGACCTGCCGTCCTTATCAATGCCAAGCGCATCATCGACACGCTTTGCTATCCGATAAACAGCGACCATAGCCGCAATTAAGACGCCAAAAGCAGTAATTGATGCTGCTACGGCCATCAGGAGTTCATTGTTCATATATACTTAGTCCTACCCGGGAGAGTGATTAGTTTTGCTTTTACCCATTTTACCCTACTAAGGGCCCCCCGATTCGGGAGTCTAGCCATTAAGTTGGTCACTCCTTACAATCTTTTAAAACATTTTTTGCGTTTTGTTTTGCAAACGCACTTAAAAGGTGTAAGCTGATGACAGATTTTGGAGAACTAATGACTACTCGCAATTACGGAAGATTGGTAAAATAATGGGAGACTGGACCTCAGCTGACGGACGACTCGGTCCTGCAGCTAAATACTACGCTCAGACTCTCAACTGGCAAGTTTTTCCTGTACACGGCATAGATGATCACGGCAAGTGTACGTGCGGGAGAGTCCATAAAGATAGCAAAGAAATTGCTAAGCACCCAGCATCTGCTCAGGGGCAGAAGGATGCTACTACTGATGTAGATAGACTAGACAAGTGGTGGGCCGAAGACCCTAACTATAATGTTGCATTATTTGCAAAAGAGTCAGGATACTTTGTAATTGACATTGATCCACGCTCTGGTGGTGATGCATCTTTTGAGAAGCTTAAAGAGATGGCCAAAGACGGTTTACCCCCTACGGTGGAAGCTATAACCGGGGTTTATTGGAGTCAGGAGACCGGCGAACATGTTCGCGGGCGACACATGATCTACAAGTGCGGTCCAGACGAAAAGTTTATTGGTAACTTCAATGCTCAAGGTCTTGGCGGACTAGATATCAAGCACAACGGATACGTACTAATCTCTCCGTCTAGGCACCACTCTGGTGTCACTTATGACTGGAAGGAGGGCCATGCACCTTGGAATATGGAAATTGCAGAAGCTCCAGAAGAGCTACTGACAATAATACGCTCTAGGTCAGCACGTAAAGGCCCAAATGGAACCAGCTACAGCACAGCCAATTGGGATTTTCTTTCTGATCTAGCATTAGGCGACAATCGCATAGACATAGAGAAAATTCTCGAAGAAGGGATAACCGAAGGCAATAGAGCGGTTGGGCTCTACTCTTTAGCATGTGCCCTGGCCAATAAGCACGGCACGTCCATGGAGGGAAGGCTTGTGGTTGAATCCCTAATGCTGAGATTTAACGCCGAGATGGTCACACCTCCGATGGAGATCGAGGGTCCTAATTCCGTGCTTATGCATACCCGTAGAGCCCTAGATTGGGTAGCGGATAACCCTAAAATAAATCTCTTCTGGGGTGGAATCTCAGATTGGGTAAAAGAGCAGGGCATGGATATTGGTGCTAACCTCTCAACCCAGTTCTTGACCACAACCACAGCTGCGAATACCTTTGCCCATGAGAACGATGAAGGTACGTATTTAGCGCCTCTAGAGGGGTCAGATGGAGTATCGCCAGATACCGCTAATAGTATTGGTGACCAAATGGCAACCTATGCTTCGGAAGGTCGTAGTCTTAAAGATGTTGCTCTTGGAGGTAACCTAAACTTACCTAAAGACGTAGACGCTCTCAGTGGAAAAGCTGGTGGACGCCCAGGATACCGAAGCCTTAGTGATGTTGGTAACGGTAGGCGACTTGTAGACGCATTTGGTTCTACTATTAGGTACACCCCAAACGTGGGCTGGTTCCTCTGGGACGGTAACTATTGGAAGCCGGACACACAAAAATTGGCTATACGAGAAGTGTCTAAGATGGTGTCTACTGTTTGCGCAAGCGAGGTTGTCAACTATCCAACTGATGACACGAGAGCTGGCGAGATAATAAAATGGGCGAATCAAGCTAAATCTAATGCCCGTATCCAATCCCTAGTTGAGCAAGCAAACTCAGATGAGCGTATCCAGGTTGAATTAGAGCAATGGGATAATAGCCCCACACTAATGGGGGTCGCTAACGGCGTGGTCGACTTGAAGACCGGTGAACTTAAGGTTGGGCGACCAGACTTGCACATCACCAGGCGATCTCCTATTTCCTATGTACCGGGCATGACTAATGTTCGTTGGACAAAGTTCTTGGAAGAAGCAACCAGTGGCGATAAAGAACTTCAGGACTGGCTACAACGCGCAGTTGGGTACACGCTAACCGGGCTAAATAGCCAAGACATAATGTTTCTAATTTATGGCCCTCCGGGATCTGGTAAGAATACATTTGTTGAGACTATCTATGAAGCATTGGGAAAGTCTCAGTACGCGTGGGCCCTTGACTCAAATGTTCTTGCAGCTAGCGACCGAATGAATAGTACTGACGAATATCACATGGCGGAGCTACGTGGTCGCCGTATGATTTGGGTAGACGAGCTCCCAGAGAATGGGCGTATTAAAGAGAATCAAGTTAAGAAGTTAACTGGTTCCGGCACTCTGCAGGGACGTTCTCCTGGAGAGAAGCCGATTCAGTTCACCTCTCACGGTAAGTTGTGGATCTCCACAAACCACCGTCCTATTATTACAGATGACGCTATGTGGCGTCGTATGCGACCAATCCCTCTGACTAATAAGCCAGAAGTGCCGGACCCAACCTTGAAAGAGTATCTGGCAGACCCAGAGGGAGCGCTTCCTGCTGTCCTTGCCTGGGCTGTAGAGGGCGCGGTCAAGTACTTGAACTCAAGCGCCAAAGACCCACTCGGGTGGTGCTCTGTAATTAAAGAGGCCCATGACATTTACAAGAAGAATGAAGACAGAATCGGAGCCTTTCTGGAGGAAGAAACCATTGAAGTGGTGGGAGCTACTACCGATCTGTCCACACTGTTCCATGTGTATAAGAATTGGAGTGCTGCACGTGATGAGCGCAATCTTACCCAGATTGGATTCCAGAGAAAGCTAAGTGATAGGGGCATAGACATTATAGGTGTCGGAACTAGAGCTACAATTAGAGGCTATCAGAGTATCCCTAGAGAGGTCCAGAGCGCCCCCGTGGTAGACTTTAGCATGCACGCAAAGTACTCAAAAGGTGCTTTTTAACTAGTTAAGGAGAGAAAGTGAAGATTTTTATAGCCACGCCGATGTATGGTGGTCTTGCTAAAAGCAATTACACCATAAGTCTGCAGAACCTAGTTGCTACCCTGGCCCAGGCGGGGCACACTGTTGGGACTACGACGGTTGGAAATGAGAGCCTAATCACTAGAGCTAGAAATACTCTAGCTCACAAATTCTTGAAAACAGATTTCGATGTACTACTGTTTATTGATGCAGACCATGGATTCGAAGCAGAAGACGTACTTAGGATGCTTGAATCCGATAAGGACCTTATTGGTGCGATATACCCGATGAAGGGCATCAACTGGGAGAATGTGAGGCTTGCAGCGTTAGCAGGATTCCAAAATCTATCGCTCTACTCTGGGTACTTCGCCTCCAACCTGTTCCCAGAGGGCGCAAAAGATTTTGAGAGTGATGCACCGTTTAAGGTTAAAGCTACAGGAACCGGTATGATGGCAATTAAGCGTTCTGTTCTCGAAGAACTGAAAACGACTCTCCCCACCTATAATCACAACTCTGTCGGTAACCTGGGCATAAATATGGGAGAACAGGTTACCGAGTTTTTTACAACTGTAATTGATGAGGACGGAACTCTCTTGTCAGAAGATTATACTTTCTGCAAAATGTGGCGTGAGGCCGGTAACGACGTATGGGCAGCCCCCTGGGTTAGAATTACGCACTCCGGAGATTATGTCTTTAATGGGACTTTTGTTGCGTCGCTACAGATCGAAGAAGTGAGGGTAGAGCTGGCACGAAGACAAGAAGCTGCTCAACTAGAGGCTGAATCTACAGAGGCAGAAGAAAAAGAACCTTCCGAATAGTGAGAAGATAGTTACTAAGAGAGAATCTCTAGATACCCGAGGTAACTACATATTGGCTAATTCAAAAGAATACGTTTGCGCCGTTTGCGTAAAACACCACGTTGTACCATCACTAGCTCGGGAATGTGAAACCAAACACAAATAATTATCGACCAAAGAGTCGCAAAAATCTTAATAATGTAGTAGCATAGTCTCAACTCGTATTTAAGGAGAGATTATGGCTTTAGTAGATCGAATAACGAATGCTAAGACATCATATAAGAAAACCTTCATGTGTAAGCTGATATCAGTTCTACAGGATCCAAAGCTAACTGAAGCAGACGTAGACTCCGTTATTTCGGTTGTAAACTCTAGTCCGTTAGCCGAAGGTTATGTGCCGAACAGACGACTCGCATACGCTCTTCGAGAAGAAGGCTATGATATAAGTTCAAGCGCAGTTGATCGCCATAGGCGTAGAGACTGTGCTTGCTATAGAGTGATAACGGGAGCATAATGGATTTGGCAAAGAAACTAGAAGAGCTTCGTTCACCTGGTCGCAGTGGATCAGATTTGAAGAAAGTAGGAGTCCCGGAAGACTGGCGGTCCCGAATGGATATAGATTCGGTTAAAGGTGGCTTTGTAATCTCCGCCCCTCGCCCGGAAGGCGAAATAACAGACGCCACTACTGTCCTGGAAGACTTTGGACTAGATCCTCGAGAGTGGACAGTTTCGTCCATGCGAAGAGGCAAGTGGCAGAAATTTGATGGTGACTACCTAGAATCGGTACGAGTAAACCTTGTACCAACAGGTCAAGTTGCAGAAGATGGCTTCGACGTCGAGTCCCTGATGGACGAGATGAAAAAATGGCGCCCGTCTAAGGGCATCAAGAAGTCAACCGGAACAGGTGCCTTCATGGTGGCACCTAGCGACCAGCAGATCGGTAAGAAGGCCGGTGACCAAGGAACACCACAATCTATAGGTCGGCTACTGCAGCTCACTGAGAGCGCGGTACACAGGTTTGAAGCATATAAGAGGATGGGCCTATCATTAGGAACTATCTGTCTTGCGCTACCTGGAGACCACGTTGAAGGTAACACAAGTCAGCATGGAAGGCTTCAGGGTCTTGCTGCATCGGATCTAGGGCTCACAGAGCAGACAAGAGTTGCCCGTAGATTACTTCTGGCACAGATTAAAGCTTTTGCCCCTCTCACAGATCACATGATTGTGCCTGTTGTTAACGGTAACCATGACGAGGTAACTCGTCAGGTAGCTGCTGACCCGGCTGATGGCTGGAACGTAGAAATCGCTTCTGCAGTCCAAGACATCTGCGCAGAGAACCCAGAGCTTGCCCACATTGAGTTCAGGTATCCCTCTAGCGGTCATCAGACTCTAACCGTTAACGTTGCCGGCTCAATGCTGGGACTATTCCATGGACACCAAGCAGGGCAGAATAACATTATGAAATTCCTGTCCGGTCACGCTGCAGGGCAGACAGCTCTAGGTATGGCTGACCTGTGGGTGTCGGGCCATTACCACAACTTTAGAAGCATGGATATCAGTGACAGACTATGGCTGCAGTGTCCTACAACAGACCCCGGAAGCGAATGGTTCCGTGATCGTAGCGGAATGGAGTCAAAGCCCGGATTACTGACTGCCGTTATCGGTGGCGACTTTGAGCCACGAGAATTTATCAGCGTTTTAGCTGTTAAGGGTGAAGTCTAAGCTCATGAAGGTAGCAGTATACACAATTGCTCTTAATGAGGAGAGTTTTGTCAAAAAATGGCATGAAAGCGCAAAAGACGCCGATTACCTCTTAATCGCAGATACTGGAAGTACGGACAATACCGTAAAAGTAGCCAAAAAGCTCGGAATTAACGTAATAGACGTAAAAGTTCGACCTTGGCGGTTCGATGACGCACGTAATTCCTCCCTTATTTCGATTCCTGAGGATGTTGACTACTGTATCGCCTTAGATATGGATGAGGTCCTCTTACCAGGATGGCGTGAGGAGCTCGAGAATGCCCTAGAGAAGGGCTGGACGCGTCCGAGGTATGAATATACGTGGAACTGGAAAAACGACGCTGAGACCGAGCCAGGGCTCCAGTATGGCGGTGACAAGATTCACGCTAGAGCTGGGTATAGGTGGACGCACCCAGTTCATGAGGTTTTACGGCCTTACGGGGAGATTCCAGAGACTCAAGGATGGATTGGGCTTAAGATTCAACACCACCCAGACAAAACTAAGTCAAGGGCTCAGTATTTTTCCCTTCTAAAGATGTCTATCGATGAGGCACCAAATGATGACCGAAATGCTTATTACTATGCCAGAGAACTTTTCTTCTGGAATAAGTATCCTGAAGCAATAGAAGAGTTTAAACGCCATCTTGCCCTCCCTACGGCCCTTTGGGCACCGGAACGAGCTGCCTCTATGAGGTATTTAGCCAAGATGACTCCCGTTGAGAGTGAAAAGTGGCTTTTATCGGCAATTCTCCAAGCTCCTGGTCGAAGAGAGTCCTTAGTTGAACTCTCTCAATTGTACTTCACTGAGTCTAACTGGCAGGAATGCTTGAAATACGCAAAAATGGCGTTAGATATTGAAAATAAGCCATTGGACTTTTTATGCGAAGATTTCGCATGGGGGTACCTCCCATGGGATTTAGCTGCTATATCCAGCTATTGGCTGGGAGACTTTGAAAACTCTATTCTATACGGAAAACAGGCTATAGAGCTAAATCCTGATGATTCTCGGCTAAACAACAATTTAGAGTATTATTTAGGTAAAATCTAGTTTTCTTTGTTTTTCTCGATAAGGGCATGAAATGCCTCTACCGCGTTAGCACTAGTTCTACTTTGCCACGTGAATTTGCACTCGCTGCAGCCAACTATCTTCATAGTTGCCCATCGGCCGCCGTCAGGCCGATCTACTGTAGCGATTATTAGCTTGTCAGTTTTTGCACGACAGCTTGGGCAGAGGGGGAACTTTTTATATCGCATCTCTTGTCCGTCCCAGTTTACGGAAAGAGTATTTCTCACCTGCTGGTAGTCCAAGCCACCCCAGATACCCCAAAGCTGTTTGTTGTCAAGTGCCCACTTAATACAGTCGCGCTTAACCGGGCAAGCACTACATAGCTTTTTAGCCTCTAACTGCTGAGAGGGCTTGTTAGCAAAAAAACTACCCATCTTGTCTAGATTCTCTGGTTTAGCACACTCTCCTTTATCGTGCCAATCTGGTGATTGACTAAACAATATCTACCTCCACAAAAGTTGCGTCTCGTTCATACTCTTCGTCTGATAAGTCGTAGTAGGTAGGGAATCTTTCGCCCTCAAGGTAGGAGTACCCGGCTTTAGTCATCCATGCTGCGTCTATAAGCCTATGGGCAGCACCAGCCGTCTCGGATACGCCTTCTTGCTGTATGGCGGAAGCTAGAGACCTCCTGTAGGAGATATCACTGTCGAAGTATATGTGCTCACTCAAGAAAAATATAATAGAGTCTTCTGACCCTTGGCGTGGGAAGCCGTCACCGTCCCAAGTAATCCAACTGGGATCCTTAGGTAGCCTTAATTTTAATACGTCCACATAAATAAGCTTATATAAGGCATTACGGTGGTTCACCGTAGATTACAAAACTAGTTACTTGTTGCCAAAGGGCTTAACTAAACCTTGTTTTAGAGAGCCAAAGGCAGTTACAACAAATATATCTGCTTTCTGAGCTTCTTCAACCTCAGATATGGTCTCAGCTTTAGGGTACGAGACCTTAATCTCTAGAGTAACCTGATCCAAGACCTCTTCAATGGGAATTTCGAGGAATAGTGCAATTTTACCCATAGCTAGAGTTTTTGCTTCCTCTAAAGTCTCTGCTGCAACTTTTAGCTCAAATGATGTTCGCATTATTGAGTTAACCCGTAGCGTTTCTCTAGTTTATAGGGAGAGTAGTGGACACCCTTAAGGTCAGGATTTTTTCCGTCTGTACTGTTAAAAATTACATCCCCATATCGGACAGCCACTACAGTGCCAAGTCTCCCATTGTGGATGGGGCCTAATTTATCAGCAAAACCGTCACCTTTAACGCGAACAACGTCTCCAACTACAACTTGGCCAGGTTGAAGCGGACGCCAGCTATACTCAGGGTTAGTGTCTTCATCTTTAAGAGCGTATCCCATGGCGAGCTGAGGGAATATGGTCAAAACTTCCTCTGTCATCTTCTCACTTAGAGGCGGTAGTGACTCCCAGGTTTCGAGAAGCTTTAGTATAGCCTTACCCGATCCAACTTTAACTCTTGCAGCCGCTAGCTGCTCTTTAATCCACTCATTGTTCATTTCTGGCATTATATTCTCTCCTTCGATAAGTCTATCACTATAGATTTTAGCGTGTTTAATGTTTCCTCTTTACTTGGAATACTTTTTCTGTATGCTGCTAACTGGTCGGACGCTACTTTTTGGCGCTCAAATGGGTCTGCATCCTCTATCTGATATGCAAGGTATGCCCACGATGAATCGAAGTCAGAAGTGTCCTGCCAATATGTCACCACAGGTGTTCCGGAATTAAGGGCTTGCAGCACTCTGTACGACCACCAAGTTCCCATTTTACGGTCTTGAGGAGGCACTACTAACGCTAGCGAGCTCTTTATTACTTCCATTGCTTGTGCGTCTTTGTCCTTAGACCCGGACACTGTGGCTATTCCCGAATACCTTGTGGTTAAGTTTACAGTTTTCCACCAAGAGCTATTTAGATTCTCCACTGCCCAGGTGTTGGACCTGAGCGGCGAGCTGGTTGGATCCTGCAGTAAAAAACTGTCTATAGAGATAGGTATAATCGCTTTAGGGCTTATAAAAGAAGCCTTTGCTGCTAAATCTGCTGTTGAGAGCCAAGGGACAGCGGGCACAAAAGTTTTAGGCCACGGAAGAGACCCCATCTTCTCTGCAACTGACGCAATAGCTGATCTAACTGGGCCACTCTTAGAGACCGAGTAGTCAACACGATTAGAGAAAAAGCTGCTGAATACCTGATCAGGATCACGCTTAAATGACCGGATACTATTTTTGTATTGCCAAATCTGAGGGCTATCTACAACCAAGCGCAGCTTGGGAGACTCGTACATAAGGTTGAGCACGTGTAGTGCTCCGTATAGCTTGTTTGCTGCAGGAGATGTTGGAGGGGAGAACCCAAAAACTATCAAGTCAAATTCTTCTAGGTTAGATCTAGTCCACCATGTCTTGGGTGAGTCCCAGGTTACAGTGGCAACCTCGCCGTAAGCCAATGCGAGAGTACTAAAGAATGACACATTCTTAGTCTCTTTACAGTGACTAGAGCTCATTCCAGTAAAAAGTATTTTCATAATCTCTCCTTAAGGAGGAGGCAGGGCCCTAAGGCCCCGCCTTCTGCTTATATTCTATTGTTTAGAACGGGGTATCTGCAGTAATTGGTGCTGCAGGAGCAGGGGCAGCAGCCACTGGAGCTGGAGCTGGAGCTGGAGCTGGAGCTGGAGCTGGAGCAGCAGCAGCTACAGGAGCCGGTGCTGCAGGTGAAGCTGCAGCTGCAGCGGTACTAGCGTAGTAACGCTTGATCTCGTTGCTCTGGTTACCGTTATAGGTACGTGTACCTAGAGTCCCACGGAAAGAGCGGCCAGGGAACGCCTGTTCGATCTGAGCAGGGGTTGGGTTCTGAGCCCAATACTCCTGGCCCAATCCCATTGCGCTGGCCTTCATGAAGAACATGTTCATAGCTTTCGGGTTGTCAGCTGTAACTACTAGCTGGTCCCAAACGCGGCGCTTATCGTGAGCTCCACCTTGAACTTCGTTCGTTATCTTGAACATTAGCTTCCCAGTTGAAGTTGTCTTTGCTTCTGCCTCGACTACTTTCAACTCATAGTCACCATCTGGTAGTGGCTCGTAGTTGTTGCTTGTTGCTGCGGTACCAGCTTGCGCCAGTAGCTCTGCAAAATTAACTGTACTCATGATTTTATTCCTTACTTAGTTAGTTAGTTAGTTAGTTAGTTAGTGTAGCTGCTGTTTCGGTCTTTTTCTCGCCAAAAACCATATCTAGCATGCGTTCGACGCCCAGGTCTCCCTGCTGTACTATTTTGCCTAGACGGCCTTGGACGCGCTCTCCGGCCTCCCATTCAGGCGTACGCTCAACATACATGCGTCTTACCTTTAGGGGTGCTTGCATCGGGTCAGGATTTGGTTCCGTCTCCACTGTGATAGCGCCAAGAATGTCATAGAAGTAGGGGGCCTGAATAGCCAGCTGACCCTGTAGGTAAGGACGGAATACACCGTCTTGCCCCTTACGTGCCATGGCTGTCAGTACTACAGCCTCTAAAGGCTGAGTTGGGTGCATCGTGAGGTCACGAAGGTCACGAAGTAGTGCACCCATGTGGCGAAGTAGTTCGCCCCACTGTTGCATCTTCATTTGCTCTGTGCCAGCGATGTTGTCCATGCACTTAACCTGCAACTCCGAGATAGAGTCAATGATTAGGGACTTGAACTGGTGCTTACCACTCTGAAGCCATTGGAATGCCTTCATTACTACATCGTAATCATTAACTTTGACTACAACCGTATCCCAAGTACCGTCAGCCAATGGCGGCTCTTCGGTCATTGGGTCCCAATACTTGATAGTTACTGGTAGGAATCTATGCCCACCCTCAACATCGAGCATTAGGCGTGGGTATGGTGCCGTGACTGCAAAGCTGGATTTTCCAACCTTGGATTCGCCATAAACCATAATTGTTAAACTGCGATCGACGTCAGACATTACTCACTTCCTTTCTTCTCTTCTGTTATTCCATAGTAGCCGTAAGGGTCGGAGACCGCAAACGCATCGCTAAGTGCCGCCTCTGCGGCAGAGCCGTCATCAAAGAGCGGACAAGTAGCGAAGAATTGACACTTCCACTTGCAATCCTTAGTTGGTGTAGGATATGCATTTCTATAGTGACTACCGCCAGCATCGAGTGCTTCACGCACGTCTAGCATGTCGGTCAGTGTGCCTTCTAGCTGATCTAGAAAAGCACGGAGTGTAAATCTATTGTGTCGAACCTCAATCTGTTCGTAGAATGGTGGCTTAGCGTATGCGCCACGCTTAACCTTCCGAAGCATTGTGAATATAGCTCCATCCGTGCGCTCCCCTGGAACCTCTTGGGCCTCGTCTAGGAGCATGTAGGTCTTTACCTGCTCGTTCATGTGCGCCATGGAGCCAAAGTCGGCAAAAGAGCCACCTACAGTTTTAAAGTCACGAATCATACGTGCGCCGTCAAGCTTTCGACGTACACGCATGTCAATCTTTCCCTGAAGGACGACTTTACCGTCAAGCATTGGGCGTTCTAGGATCTCTTCGGTCGAGATCATCTCAAGTTCAGCGTCAATGCCCTCTTCTTCTACCCACTCTAGGTAGCCTTCAAGCATAATGCGACCAAGGTCAGCCTCAGACTCTAGAGATGTAGTATCCCTGTAAGAGTCACTCATCTTCTTCATGTCTTCTCGTATTAAGTCGGTGTGAGCCTCTAGGAGGTCCTGCCCCGTTGAGTAGTGACGATCCAGCGCCTCGTGAATGCGAGACCCTAGTGCTAATGCTCCAGTAAAGTTTTGAATCTTTGGCTTTAAGCGTCTGTAGTAAGTTAACCACCAACGTCGCCTGCAGTCCTTGAACGTCTGTATTTCTGAGTTAGAGATTCTAATTGGTTCTGACATTATTTTCCTTTCTTACTGTTTTCTAATAGTTCTAATAGCTTGGCCTTATCTTTTACAATCTGGTCAAAATTTTCGGACTTCACGTCAAGCGCTTCAATTACACGCTCTTCGATAGTTCCTTCAGTCACATAGTCCGTGATAATCACTGAGTCGTGTATTTCTGACCCAATCCTGTGAACGCGATCCATTGCCTGCTTGTGGTCAACAAGTGACCACGGTCTCTGAAGCATAACAAGTCTTCTTGCTGCTGTCAAGGTAATTCCAACACCACCAGCTTGCGCAGTGAAGAGAATCCACTTAATACGTCCAGCCTGAAAGTCGTCGACTGCCTTTTGACGCTCGTCACCCGACTGTGAGCCGGTAATCAAACCGTGGGCCATACCTTCTTTGGTCATGCGGGCGCTCAGTATCTCAATCAACTGTCGAGAGACAGCGCAGACGGCGACAGAGTCGTCTCCAAAGTCTCCGTTTTTGACGTCATCCATCAAGGCATCTACCTTGCAAGACGGGTCAGACAGCAGTAATTTCTCATCGCCGGATTCGTCTATTGTCATCTGACCGTAAGAGCTAGCAAACTGGAGCAATCTCATCGTTTGAGTGAGCGGATTAGGTGCAACAATAACACCACCTTCGCCGTTACCAGAGTCCATATCTATTTGCTCAAACTGTTCGGCAGGGGTCGAGTCCAGCAGTGCGATCATATTCTCAAGCATTTGCTTATAGGCCTTTGCCTGTTTAGCGCCCATCTCAACGTCTCTGCGATCATTAATAATCTCTGGAAGCCACGGGAGCACACGGGCTTTAAGCATGCGACGCATGCGAGGATGTATCCCGGCATAGAATTCATCCTCCATGTGTGGCTTAAGCCCTAGGATCATCATTCCACCAAAAGCATTCATCATAGTGTTGACATAGCGGTCAATCCACTTAGTCTTGCTTGGCCACTCTTTGTCGTCTAGCCAACGCAGGATCGGGTACAGGTCTACAACATTATTTGCTATAGGAGTACCGGTAAGTGCAAATCTAAGATCTGCAGCACCGCTAGCAGCCCAGAGAGCTCGTGTTTGCTTGGACTTAGGGTCCTTAGACCGGTGAATTTCATCGGCAACTACTGCCTTAAAGGGGATATCATTCAATTCTCTGTTGTGTACCTCGCATCTGCCCTCTGAGACAGCAGAATTGTGGCCACCGCATGCTACACAGCGGGCCAGGGCAATGCCTCCATAAGACTGAAGTTTAGAGTGAGTCCGAAGGGACTCCCAATTTATGATGTAGACATCTGCTTCTGTCTCGAAAGCCTTTCTCCGCTGAGTAGCAGTGCCTTTAATGATCTGAACGTTAGTCCCTGGCCACCACTTCTCAAACTCTCTCGCCCAGTTGGCCTTCAAAGTGTTGGGGCAGACAATCAAAGCCGGGAAAACTTCCTCTCCGCGGTCCTGTAAGGCCTTTAGGGACCTAATAGCCTGAGCGGTCTTACCTAGGCCTGGTTCGTCCGCTAAGAGTGCCCTGCGAGCCGTTGTGAGGAACTCTACGCCAGCTCTTTGGTGGGGGAAGAGGTCTTCATCGCCAGTGTCTGAAGTTTCAAGCTCTCTAAGAGCATTTGCTGGGTCAATTCTAGTCAATCGCTCATTAGACGCCCATTCTTTGAGCAGTGGGCCAATCTCAAGTTGGTCCTTGAAGGTTGAACGAAGCGATAGACATCCAGTCCACGAGACAGGGATACGCCAAACATTCTTGGCAGCGTCCCATTTCGAGCCAGGAAGGGCTCTACAGACCTCTTTTAGACGCCATTCGGTGTTTATGATGATGTGCTCACCGTCAAGCTCTACATAGACAGCCAATCTGTCCTCCTTCGTCATTAAGTAATTATATTATCAGAAAAAAATGTTTCTGTCTACTGTTTCTTGATAATAGTTTTAATCTTGTAGCAATGCTATAGGTTTCCAGCCAGTTTTTACCAATCTTAGTAGGCCATGTCTAATAGCATCAAGTGCGTGACCTTCGCCACCCCTGTGCCAGTACTCTAGCTTCTTAAGCTTAGGGTTGTCAAACATTGCTTTTGCATCTGCAGGCGATTGAAAGTAAATATCGTCAGCTGGACGTCCATTATCCATTAGGCACTGCTTAAGTATGCCAATCTGCTCTAGAGAGTATGGCGCTTGAGTGTTTTTAACTGTCTTCGCATTAATCGTAAACCGCTCGCAAGTAATATCTAGGTTATACCGCATCACAGGATCCCACAGGACCATGCGTATGACCTCCGCATACTCTTCCTGTTGTACTTCAACAGACCACTCTAGAACTGGCTCAGCAAGTCCGTCACGGCTGAATAGGGCTATACCAGTAGCTTTCCCTGGGTCAACTGCCAATACATAAATCATGCGTACTTCACCCCCCAATTCTCTAGAGGTCCTTCAACGTCCGCAGTTAGCGGTACAGCCCAACCTTCTGTTGTAGTCATACACTCCTTCACTATTCTTTTGATCTCCTCTGCGTCCTTTCTGGGCGCATTCAGTACAATCTCGTCGTGAACCGGGACAATTAGCAAGTCAGTCAGGTCAGCTTGGTCTAGTTTTACTAAATTAGATTTAAACACTTCAGCTGCTCCCCCTTGAATTAGGTAGTTAACCAGTGTGTACACACGGTCATCATCGCACGGTAGGCGTCGACCCGTCCAGGTATTTACGTATCCCGTACCTTCTGCCTCTAGCCTCTCAAGGCCTCTAGCCTCTACAGCTTTCTGGAATCCCTGCATACCCGGGAACCTAGTGTCAAAGCTATCCGATACTGCACGCATCTGCTCCTCGGCTACGCCTGCAGTAAGTGCCTGCTTAGCTATGCCAGCACCATATAGACGCCCATAAACAACTCCCTTAATTAGGGCACGTCGTCTATCAGACTTCTCCATAGTCGGATCTTGGTATATCTCACGGCCAATCTCAGTAAACGGGTCAGAACCAGTAGCATCTGCTCGCAAAAAGAGTTGAATCAGGTTTGGATCCTGAGATAAAGTCGCAAACATACGGAACTCCACCTGGTCAAGGTCCGAGGTGATAATTACGTGGTCGTCATCTTTTGGCAAGAATGCACGACGAACGGTATCATCGCCTTTGGGGAGAGTCTGCAGAGCTGGGTTCTGAATGGACATACGACCAGTACGAGCACCCATAGTGTTGATAGACGGGTGAACGTAGCCATCAATATTGTCAGTGATAAAATTAGAGAAATAGGTGTTAGCAACTTTAAGAGCCTTACGGTACTTAAGAGTGGTGTCAGCTAACTGCTGAATCTCTGGGCTGCCGTCACGGACCAGCATTTTTAGCTGGTCAGCGTTAGCAGACTTTTGTCCGGTCTCCGTGAGCTCAGTGATAGTAGCGCCCAGGCCTTCAAACACTTTAACCAGTTGCTGGTTACTACCGACCGGTATTCCATACTGAGCCTTACCCCAGTCGCGCACCTGATCTGTATACGAAATTAATTCATCGTACTTCTTCTGAGAGTAGGCAAGATCTAGGCGAGCACCGTTTAGTTCCATTGTTGTCGCGATACGTCTGGTGTTCATTTCCAGCTCGTACGCCATGCTGTATGGCTTGCCTGGAGCAGTCTTCTCCCAGAACCTCTCAAAGAGTCTCATGGTTAGGACGGGATCAAGGGCACCATACTGCCAATAGGGGTCAAACTTAATGGGCACAGTGCCCCAAGTCCACCCATTGTCGGTCATGCCATAGTCCAAAACGGATTGAGCTGCCGCTGCCTTTGAGTCCACATATTGGGAAGTCAACTTTTTTAGAGCTCCGGACCCGAGTGGATCTATGAGCTTAGCCATAATCATTGTGTCGTGAGAGCGATGCCACGGCATTTTCCAAGCCGAGTGTTGGTCAAACCATTTGGCCTCAAAGGCAATATTATGGCAGACTATGGGGCCTTCAAATTTGGACATACCTTCATAGAAGACGCCCTTCCAATCATCCCAAGGAATTGACCAACCAGTCATGGCGTCGCCAACCTGAACTAGCCGTAACTGGCCGTGCCAGGGGGAAAGTGCATCTTTACGAGGCTTACCGGGAAGTTCTCCGGTTTCGGTGTCGATTGCGATGGCTTCCAGCGGACGCCGCTCTCCTAACCAAGTTAGGAACTCTCTAGCTTTGTCAACTGTGTCTACCAAGTGGAGTTGTACTCCGTCTAGACCAGTTGTCATTTTAAATCTTTCGTTAAGGTATTATCTCAACATTATAGATCTCTGCAACGCCAAAGTCAACTTGTGCTGCATCTTTTAATAATCTCTGTGCCACGCTAGTTAAATACTGGGTACCATTTTTGTCATCATATTTGTACAATGCGTCCATAACAGCTTCAGGCTTGTCACTTACTTGTGCCCAATAGCGGTACTTCTCGGGGAAGACTAAATCTAGACCGAAATCAGGTTCACAGTCGCCGCAAGGTTGGGCATTGGGTGCTAAATCGTAGTTAGCGCCCTCTGTTAGCTTATATTTAGACACGAGCGGACATGCGGCCCCATGGAAAATAAGAGAAACGCCGATACGAGAGAGAATATAGGAGCCAGATTCTGTTTTGTACAGCTCAAACTCGATCCAGCGGTACGAGCCTCTACGTGCTGAAGTTGACTTAGCAAGTAGGGCACCTTCGAACTGAAGGGTCCTATCTCCATCTTTTACTGAGTACATATGTCGTTAGTTTTCTTCTAGTGCTTCTAGTCTAGCCTCAAGTGCGTCGTTCTTAGCTGATAACTCCTGTATAGCTTTAGTGAGATACGGGATCAACTCTACGTGATTAAGACTTAGTAGCGGGTTGGCAGCAAAGTCTTCAGCATCTGCCCCATCCATGTCTGGAACAGCTCCAACATTTTCAGAGACTACTCGATATTCAGGTGGGAAGACAGCCCGCACCTCTTGAGCTAAGAATCCAGGGAATGTCAAATCGGGGTCGTCCACCTTGCTAGTGAAAGTGATTGGTCGCAGTTGGGCAACAATGTCTAATCCACTGGCGATATTGGTTACGTTGGTCTTTATTCTAGAATCAGAGCTAGTCACCTGAAGAGCGGTTCCAGCACTGGCTCTTCTAAGGTTTGCCGCGAAATTCGTTGTGCCGACAACAGAGAGCTCCAGTCCGTTACTGTCCACATACGCGCCGGTAGACCCATTTCTACCAAGAAACACGCCACCCGCTCCGATCCGAGCAAAGCCTCCGGAAGTGTTGTCAGTGATATTGACACCAATGCTGTCACCCTCGATTTCACCCTTTAGGCTGTTGCCACTGTAAAATCGCAAAGAATTAGTGCTGCCGAGCATCTCAACGCGCTTACTTCCAGAAGATGTCCTAATCGTTCCGCCGGTTATGTTTCCAGTTACAGAGAGGGTTCCAGCAACCGTAACGTTGTCTAAGTAGCTCTGGCCGTTATTGTAGAATCTAAAGTTTGTTGCATTCGGTTCGCCTAACCCAGTGAGGCCAATAATGCCTGGATTTGCCTGACTGCTACCTCTAATTTCAATTCGCGGAGTCCCCTGAGCACCGGTGCTAATAAAGTCAGTGAGAATAAACCCAGCAGCCAACTGATCAGCGACAACAGTACCGGTTCTTAGGTTTCCACCATTAATTTGAGTAGTGCCAGGAAAATAAACATTATCTCTGACGTTACTTATGGCAGTCTCAGCCGCATTTACGTCAATAGCAGCTTGACCTGCAGTCTGATTGGCTTGACCTGCAGTCTGATTGGCTTGATCTGCAGTCTGATTGGCTTGATTTGCAACACCGCTTACGCTACTTAAATCTGAACTAGTAGCGTAGCCTCCGATCTGAACGCCGTCTGCTATGAAAACTGAACCATTGTTTAGGGCCTGAAACTTAGGAGTGCCAGCAGAATCATACGCAAAAATACCAGCATTATTTAGCTCCACTCTTTGGTTACCTGTCAAAGTAGTACGAATAGAGCTACCCACAACAAGAGCAGCGTCAAGTACTCCCGACTTAATTCTATTAGCCTCTAGAGTATTGGCTTTGATAACATCACCGTTGATCTCATTACCCTGAATTAGCTGGCCGGTAATATTTATGCCAATAATATTCTCGCCGGTGACGATCGTCCCAGGAGTGATATTAGCGGCAGTGATTATGCTGGAGATTGCACCAGCATCGACAAGACTGGCTGTTTGACCAGTTACAGGTAGAGATGGAAGACTTTCAATAGTGTTAGCGTCCTCTAGAACAAACTTATAGTAGTAATCGGTACCGTATTGAATGTTTACGTCTACAAAGGTCTGATTTGGAGCAGCCGAAAGAGAGGCTACCTTACTGCTAAGAGAAGGCGTAAAGCTTGAAGACGCTGCGTCCCTATGAACCTGAAGTGTTACTAGTCCGGGTGGCAGGGTTTGGGCGACTCCGCTGGTATTTTCAACACCACCGTCCCAAACTAAGGTTATAGTCCCTAAGTAGCTAGAGGAAGTAGGAGCAGTAGGCCTAATGCTTGTTATTGTCGTAACAGAAGACGATGCCGCCGTTGTATGCGAGCCAAGTAGGGCCGCAGAATACTGATCGCCGCTGTCGTAGGCTAGAACCTCAAAAGAGTAAGCTGTTCCTTGCCTAAAATCGTTTCCACTAAATGTGTAAGAACTTCCAGAAGCTATTGGGACATCCTGAGATGACCAGTTCCCTGAAGAGCCGGCTCTGTACCTAATGAGGTGCCCGGCCAAGTCAGTTATAGTATCGCCAGAGACGCTAGTTGTTGGAGGTGACCACGAAGTTGTAACCAGAGCAACAGGCCTAGAAGTTACTGGGTCAAACTCAACATCGCTAGTGATGTTAATTGATGTTGGGGGGTTAGGGGGGTCTCCGTCAGCGCTAATGTCTGACGTAGGAGTGTATTCCACCCACCGCAGGCCATCCCAGTAGTAAGTCTCTTTTGATGAGCTGTTAACCCAAATAGAGCCAACTTGAACCCAACTTCGAGCAAGTGGAAAAACGTAAACGTCAGAAACGGGAGTTATCTCATCTGTAGGCTCGTCTACACCTGCAGTAAGGGTATAAGTAATAGTATTGTCAGTAACTGAATCTATGTAAAAGAATCCATCCATTCCAGATGCAATTCGACTCTCGTCATTATTTATTTGATCAATAAGAATGTTGATGTATATTTCATTGCCCGCCTCAAACTTGTGAACGGCATTCATCGTCAGAGTGACCTCAAGACCAGTGATCTCGAAGGAGTCTACTGCACGCTTTGTCTGCAGCCTTTTTCGGGTAGTCCATGTGCTAGGAGCAAGAGTTTCTGGCTTAAATGAGTAAGTATTGGTGATAGTAACACCAGGTAATTGACTAGTTTCTGGGTTATGGGAGTAGCTAGGTCTATCGCTCCAAGGTGGAGTATCTGAAGCAAGTAGCGAGAATGCATCACTATCTACATCAATTTCTTCCGTGCTAGTTCCGTGGATCCCACTCACAGCAAGAGTGGTCCCAATTTCGGCAGAGATATCAGCTTCTAGGTATATCTCTACTCTGTCTTCAGTACTACCAGTTAACTTTTTTGGGTAGTAGTAAGCGTCGTGTATTGGACGCCATTCGTTAGGGGCAGTGCCAGAAACTAAGGTAACAGGAGTAGGGGTGCTAGCCGCAAAATTAACAGCAGACTGGACCTGTCCGTCTGTCAGCAAGCTGATCGGTCTCAACTCTACGGATCTTACACGCTGGTCAAGCCTGCTCATTAAGGTTGAGAGCTTCCTCTTTCTTCTGCGAATTCCCATTATAGGTATACCTTTCCATCTTGAATCGTGACCCCAGAAATAGGAACGGAAGGCTCAATGATGAGCTCCAACGAAACCTCTTCAGGGTAATTGCTTGTATCAGGGACGCTAACACTGAAGGAGATTATTTTTCTAATTAAGACCCCTGAGTCACTTCCATAGTCTTGCTCCAAGTAACTGCTGGCTCTCAAGGCCACAAAGTCGTCATTAAGTTTTACTGAGCACCAATCTCCCGGGCTATATGTTCCAAGCTTAGGGTTGGCAGATCCGTTAACAGAGATAGTAAAGGTGCTAATCGGCGGGACTGACTCCTCTAGAAGCCTAGAGGCCTGCTTCCATAGTACGGTTTCGTAGGGAGTGTCTAAATCTTCGACAGCATCTAGCAATGGCCAACCTTGATTCAACAATTTGTGGTTAGATGCACCGGAATACGGTTGGCTAGCGCTAGAACTTAGCCGGGGGTCTTTTCCTTGAACGAAGAACCTAGTAGCTGAATCTTCAGCACTCTCGTCAAATTGGGCCTCAAGAACATTTCCGGGGTACTCAAACATTCTCTCCTCTGCTCCGTAGGCTTCGGCTGGTATCCCACCCGTATACCCGTCGGCTTGGCCAGCTAGCCATTCAGTTAATGAAGCTGGAGTTAGGGGTAGAAATGTGAAGTACTTCTTAAAAGTCTCAGTTGCTGAGTCAAATTCACAGTCAACTCTATACTCGAAGCCATTTGGCTTCGTAGAGTACTCTTCCAGTACTTCTGCAACAGTTTGTAGCTCGAAGCCTCTAATCACAGGATTTGCCTCTAACTTAGAACTAAAGTCAGCATTACGACTAAAATCAAAGCCCAGGTTGCCAAGGGTTGTATGCTCCCCAAAAGTGCCATACGAGGCGGCGGCAATTCTGGTGACAGTCGGAGTTCCTGCATCCGTATCGGTCCTACTAGTTGCGATATTACCCCCAAATTGGACCACTCTAAACTGAGTAGGCGTTATGATGTCGTAAACTGTGTGGAATCCGTCAAACGACTCGCTCACAGCGTCAACGTAGACGATGCTCCCAGGTAAGTACCCGTGCTCAGTGGCCGTAGTAAACGTGGAAAAGCTAGTGTCCCGCTTAAAAGACGAAACTACACGCACTGCAGCGCTCTCGCCAACGGTTGATACGTTGGATCCTTCGTTAGTGTACGAGAAGCTGTAATCGCTTATCACAGAAAAAACTATTGCTTCAATAGCATTAAAATCTTCATCTGCCTGAACGTCAGTTAGCCTAACTTTCTGTCCAGTGACAAGTTCATGCTTTTTCGTAGTCACTACTGTAGCAAGATTGTTACTTCTTCCAATAGTTTCAATAGGGTTATAGAGGTCAATACCGGGGCGGATTTCATCATTGGCAAAGTCAAAGTCAAAAAGATCAGTTTCTAGTTCACGTAATAGGTCTTGGGCGAATTGATAGTTGTCTTGACGTGTCTCTACGGTAATTGGATTGTCTACACCGATAGACATTGTAGGGATATTCTTAGTATCGTCCTTGTTGTTAGCGTCTGTGTAGGTTGCAGGCACCGTTATTACAGACCTATCATCTTCAGTATAACCCTCAGTTAGGACCTCAAAGTAGCCGCTGTACTTGGCGTACTCCTCGAACCAGTAAAGATAGACTAGCTCGCCAACAGTGAAAGTATACTGCCCGCCAGTTAAAGTAATGGTCATGATATTAGTATTGCCGTCTACTTCTGCTATGGCCTCGTATGAACTATTCCAGGTTTTCCAGACTACCCTATGTGAAAGGTAGCTTGTAAATTCTGTGGCTGTTACGCTCAATATCTTATCAACGAGACTGTAGCTACGGTTCCAGATTATTCCACCCCAAACGCAGAGGCCATTTCGCATAGCAAAAAGAGCCGTTCTAGCGGGCAAAGTATTTTCGTAAAGACTGAGATTATACGTGTCCTCAGTTACTGCAATATCTCCGATAAATACGCCAGCCTCGGTTAGTGATCTAGAGTAGGAGACACCGCGAAAAGGTACCTCTACTAGTAGCTCATTAGTCATGAGATCGTAAACGTAGTATCGGTAATCTACTGCTTCATTTTCTGGTGAAGTGGATATTGGCATCTTTTGTCCTTGTATGTCTTTCTGTTAGTCTAGCAGTTAGCCGATCCAGCCAGATCTCCAGTATATACGACAACTGGCTGATGTTCCTACTGAGGGGTCCACAAAGTTTATAGTAGTTGTGCCGGGCTCCAAGTATATCCAGTCAACTAAGACAGAAACCCTAGATCTAGCATTTAAGATGGAAGTGCCTTCGACTGCAAGAACCTCACGATTGTACGTGTCAATCTCTAGTGTCTCTGCCGGAGTAACAGTTGCAATTATTTTTATAGTGGGGTCAGTGTTTGGTGTTGAGCCAGTATAGATAAGGGCAGGCGAGGCAGGTGATACACCAGTAAGGCCTCCCGTTACTCCTAGAACTATTGGTACTGCAATATTTCCGCCATTAGTTACGGTAACACTGCCACCCGATGCAATATCTGCATAGTCATAGCCGTCTGGATTCCCATCAATGTACTCATATTTAGTTGGGTCAACAGCCTTGAGGCCAATAGAGAAGTCATGCCTACCTCTAGCGTTTACGCTTGTGATCAGGGGGGACCCGCTAAGTCGAACATACGCACCGCGAACGGGTCCTTCATCTACTAGGAGCCAGCCACCAGTTTTTACTAGAGTAATTGCTTGAATAAGTGCGTCTCGTGCAGCAGGTGCATCAGCAGGATCCTGGGGTAGAAAAGACCCATTGAGTGATAGTATCCTGTTAGAAAATCGACCAACTGCATCATAAGAGCCGTCCGCGTATCCTCGAGGTAAGTCTGGCAGTTCTGATTCAGGGAGGTTCCACCAGCCATCAATTTCAGTAACGACCCAGACCACATTATTCTCGTCGATTGTGTTCAAAACTAGACCATTAATGCTTATGTCAGCCTTTAATTTTAACCCAGTCAGGTGTGGGGTCGGCAGAGGGGTTAGGGCTTTGTTTACAACCCTGTTTTCCTCAGACTGTTCCGTGACGTTTGGAGTTGTTTCGTAGTATCCAGTCATTAGATAGTCCCTTTCAGCGCCTGTCTAGAAATTTGTCTTCCGATCTCGGTCGCCTGTTCTTTTGAGGTCATGTTACTGCCATTTATGGTAACGTTAATGTCTTGTTTAGCGGCGTAATCTTTATATACAGCTGAATCTGTAACTTTGGAGGACATGCTACTTGAAGTCATGCTGCTCATTGCCCTACGGTCAGCACCGCCGAAGCTGTTAGTGTTATCTCGAATAGCTTTATTGTCTTGGTTTCTTTGGATTGTTCCTAACATGTCTACGTTTCTAATTTCGGGTATTTTTACATTTGAGAGATCAATATCAAAAACGTCCCTCATGAAGTCGCCTAGTTTGCCGTTAGTTATCATGCCAATTAGGTTATTTACACCTCGAATACCAAAGTTGACAAGGTCAATTATTCCGTTAACCACAAGCTGAATAAGCCCGACCAAAAAGACACCGAATGTCTCCATCATTTTATTGAAGAATCCCAGCACATCGCCCTCAAATAGCATGCCGAGAGCCTCCGCTATTCTTGTGATTATTGGGATTACTACATCTAGGAGAGAGTTGGCGAGGTCTATAATAAAGGTCATAGCACTTAAAATTTGCTCTATTGCATATCCTAGTGCTGGAATTAGTATCTCTAGGATAATCTGTATAACTGGATCTAATGCTCCAAGGAGGCTGCCATCACCGCTTCCAAAGATCTTCCCGAACAGCTCACTCACCCCCTCCATTAACCTGTCAAAGCTCTCTTTCACCCTTCCAAAGACATTATCTACCATCTCCTTGAAGCTCTCAATGGTATTGTAGAACTCTACTGCTTTAGCAACAAGTATTATAAATAGTCCGATTAGCCCAGGGCCTTTTAGCATCTTCATTATTCCGCCAATACCGGTTTTACCACTTGCTATGCCGCCAATAACTTTCTTTAAGGGGTCGAAGATCTTAGTGAGAAACTTCTCTCCAAAAACGGCAACAGCTATGGCGTATCCAACGATTACATTAAAAGCAAACTTAATGACATCAAAAATAACACCTATTGCACTTAATGTTGCAAATACGGGGCCTAAGTTGTCCAAAAGTCTTTTTGCGACGTCTCCGTCTAGGAAGTCATTAAAAGCAGACGCACCTTCATTTAGAGTGTCAAAGAAGGCATTTATCTGCTTGTCATCAGTTAACTTGTTGGTAATTTCTGTAACTGTCGACAGGAAAGTGGCGAAAGATGGTCCAGCATCAATCATCTTGCCTAGCATTTCGCCTAATGCAGGTGCACCTTCCTTCAACTGGTCGAAGGCAATTTTGATGTTGGGGTTGTCTGCAAGTTTTAGGATCTCCATGAGAAGAGCGC
>Ga0208768_1000122_pt1 | contig 58138 bp, 49 predicted proteins | sample AntAceMetag02UK1_FD_184760 | JGI IMG/M metagenome (GOLD analysis project Ga0208768, IMG submission 184760) | Saline lake microbial communities from Ace Lake, Antarctica - Antarctic Ace Lake Metagenome 02UK1 (SPAdes) (version 2) | ecosystem: Environmental > Aquatic > Non-marine Saline and...
ATACACATAAGTCTATTAAATGTCAATAGGTAAATTGAATAATATTGAGGCCATTCTCGGTAACGATCCGAGGTCTCTGAGTTACAAAGCCAGTGTTCTGCCAATTAAACTAAACGGCCAATAAGATTTTTCAATAATTCAACGAACATAATACGCACCCCACCGAGAACCCGAGTCTCGATTACCGGTTTTGGAGACCGACGTGTTGCCATTACACTAATGGGGTGTGAACTACACACCTACGCAAAAGCGATAGATGTGCTTCGGGCTTCATCGAAAGTGCTACCTGAGTAGTCTGAGTCTTTCTCCACCTTTGTATTGGACAGTCCCTGCCCAAATATTTTTAATCCTTCTTTTAGAACGACCTGTGAGTTTTACGCTCCATCTATAAATATAACTATTAAACTAGAAATAGCAAATTAGTTTTACTTGTCAAATAACCAACGAAAGTCTACGACTTCTCCTTTGATTTCTTGCGTATATGGATTCGATGAAATGGATGATGGTGTAAATACACCTGAGGTGGTGGTTCGTTGAATTCCATTAAGTGCCTGTCGGGTCATTTCCATACTTTCCATGCGAAGTTTCAGTGCAGTATCACGCACCCACAATGCAATCGCATAACTCATTACTAAGTCATCATGATATCCACCCATTGCTTCTGCTCTCTGACCTTTCCATATGAATGTAAATAGTTCATCTATCAGTCGAGTATCTTTTATTATAGCATCTTTTTTTCGAACATATTCATCTAACTTAGAGATGAGCATAGGTCTTGTTTTAGTTGATGTGGTGAATCCTGGAGTAGTTGGGTTCTCCGTATCTGCTCGCTTATTTATATAAGCATAATGAGTATCAACCACTTGCATGTCCTTTGATGAGTAAAATATATTAGGATACCCGATGTCTATCATTTCTTGTAATGTCGCCCAACCTACGTTTGCATTTTCCACCACAACCAATGCGTTATTCCACTCACTTCCAACTAGTGTCAGCATCCGTCCAAATTCTTTTGTGTCTATTTTTGCTTTAAACGACGCAACTTGTCTGAGGGTTTCTACTTCTAAAACATTAAATGTGGAAAAATCAGATGCATCACCTCGAGCAACGTCGGCTGATACGATGTAGTTCATAGCATAGTCAGGATACTCCCATAACCAATAACTCTGCAACATGCCACGTTTTTCGATAGGATCGCATACGTGAGTATCTCGATACCACTCTAGTACGTCTCCAGGCACAATACTGTCACCCGATGACATAAAACTACAGTCACACTCTTGTGCTGCCAGCTTAGGCCCTAATACATCGTCTTGTTCGTCCCGCCATGCTTGGTCTCGGTCGGGATGTAGACTCCAGTGTAGGTTGATCGTATTAAACCTATTAGTCCCGTCTTTGGCACCATTCCACGTCTTGTGAAACCACCCACCCATACCATTCGGAGTTGACAGTGCGATACATTTACCACCTGTTGCGAGTGTCTGTTGGGCAGATGCCCATATGTCATCGATGTAATCTATAAAGGCACATTCATCGAGGACTAATAGCGATACAGATTCAGAACGACCTGCGTCAGGAGAACTTGCAACTGCTTTAATAGACGATCCATTTGCAAAAACAAGGGATAACTTATTATCTTCAATGGTGGTTCCACGCAACCACTTAGGTAATGATTCTTGTGCATATCGAACTTTAGTAACTAAGTTCTTCGCAACATCTTGTTTGGTTGCAATAATAAGAACTTTTTTATCTTTCTGAAATAACATTAACCACAATGCGTATGCAGCGGTCAGTGTCGACAGTCCCATTTGACGTGCCTTGAGTATTACATTATAATCGTTCTTTACAAGTTGATCGAATGCCAGTTCTTGAAATCTATATGTATCAAACTTTATCTTACCCTTCGTTGGGTGTGATATATAGATATACTTTTTAAAAAAATAGATGGGGTCACGTGCACATCGCACGTACTCTTCTCTAATTAGTTTCTTATAGTTTACGTCAGAACTCATTTTTTAATTAATTAGTTATATATCTATATATATCTAACTACATTAAAATTTGATTAGATTATAATTAAATCCAACTCCAATATACGGTAAAAAGTTTGCACCATTGAACTGCATACCACTACTAACTCCGAATCCAAATCTACGTGACTTTGGGTGAATTCGAGATTTTTGAATAACAGCTCCTTGTAAGTTTGTGATTTGAACATTGTCCAAAGGACTCCTTACAAAAATAGTGTAAATATCGTCATACTCTCGGATGCCTGTGATAAGTGATAATTTTATCACATTGTCGGTTATTCTAGTACTAATATTGTATGGGGTATACAACAGACTATCCCATCTAAATTCTACATATCCTTTTATGAAAAAATATGTGGAATCTCTATTAAGAGACGATTGAAAGTTTACGGTGAATGCGTCGTTTATCTGAGTTACTGACGTTTGAGACAAATATACCGTATCTGACTTTACTACAACAGATGTCTTAATAATAGTTTTGACATTACCACGTTCCTTTTCCAACTCCGCAAATAAAGAATCACTATATACTTTCAATGATTTTTTATCAGATACTAGTGCCTGTCGTTCAAATCCCAACTCACCTGTGGTTGTCTCATAGGTGCGAACAGAGTCACGCAATGCATTGACGTTCTCTAATCTATTTTTTGAAATAGATTGTTCATCGAGATATGCACCTCGGTACTTAGCGATTCCTAGACCTAGTATAACTACTAGTATAAATAATACATATCGTTGATTGTCAGGCTTTGTTATGAAATCAAAAAATGATTTTAGTAGTGGAATTATTAAACTCACGGAAAGTCCCCTACTATAAGTTTAGCAACAATTCCAATTAATGCCATTACAATTATCCATAATAACTTAACCACATTTTTTTTAAATGAAACTAGGTTATTATGAGAACCGACTATGTCATTATTAATAACATCATCAACTGCTTGTTGTATTTTAAAAAAATCTGCTGGATTAATTAATGCTTTATCCAATAAATTAACACGCACCGCTAGTCCAGTCTCAGGGTCTAATATTCGTTGTTGCAAGACCCGGACTTTATCGTCGATTTGTTTGATGTGATTTGCTATATTGTCTATGTTATTTTGTATAACATTTAACTCACCATTCGGCAACCTCTTTCTGAGCAACTCGAGTTGAACACTCAGTTGCGATAGTAATTCGGTGTTAGTGTCATTCAATTCGCTCATTGTATTTTGTATAATACTCATCTATTACATTATGTAACTTTCTTCTATAAGTATCAAGGCTTTCCGCATATTCATCGATAATCTCATCAAAATTTATGTCAGACGACCATCGTTCTCTAGTTCCGTCCGACATAATAAATTCAGGGTTTTTCTTTGCGTTTTCTTTGAAGTCTTGAAACTGATCTTCTTGATCCCGTAACCAACTCTGTGATGATTTAATTCGCTTCTTCCATGTAAATTGCTCAAGTGTACCATCTTTGCGCATGGTATTATGGTCATCAACCATACAGTCAAGGCAAGTGCCATTGTTATAGTACGCAGTTGTTCCTGACTTTCCCCTTATAACTCCACTACATCGAGGACAGAATGTTGGTATACGAACATCATCAAATCTTGTTATATTTGTGACAGTACCATTTTCCATTTTAGTCCAGGTTTTTCCATTATGCTCCCACGTATCCCCAACTTTCTTACCCTTTGAACTTAACCCTTGCTTACCATTACCAAATCCAACTTGGACAGCTTTTTGTATATCCTTGCCTTGTAGTAATGTCTTTAAATTATCTATATTTTTTGTATCCATAACCTTGTATTAATTGTATGTGAACTGCCCATCCACACCAAAGGTGATGTGATGGACTTCGGAGGTCATAGGCTCACCTAATGATGACTCCTTGCTCTATTCTATAAATATACATATCTATTGAATATTGTATATATTTTTTATTTCATGTAATTTCGAATTTCCAATCACAAAATGAATTACGCTATAATAAATAGGAAGGAGGTCGGCGTCATCTACCTCACTCAATGCGTCTTGTATAGTTTTTATAAACGAGGCACTTGCATTAATTTTTTCAGAAGAAATAATGTATTTTGACATAGGTATAGATTCTTTATTTCTTTCAAGTAGTTGAGTTTCATGTAGTATTACCTCATGTAATGCAAGTAACTCACGTGTGACAATTTCCTTTACCTCGTCACACGGCAGTTGAATACGGCCTTCTGTATTCATATCATTGTATATTACATCAAACACTTCATGTACGTATCGGAACGTCCGAGGATTTCCGGTTCCCTTATTGATAAATAAGTAATCATTTAGTTTCTCAATAATTTTTGTAAAATTCTTAAGTATATCAGCACCAAAGAATATATTTTTCTTTATCCTAGACTTAGCTGATGTAATTGCACGAGTGACCTTGCTTGAGTTTTCGGATGCTACTTTATTTATTTCAGAAAATGAATCTTTGTCCACTATCTTTACCACGAGATTGTTTGCAAAATCACGCACAATAACACCCTCTGGCTCACCATTTCCAATGTGAGACACTGTACCCTTTACAAAATAATTTATAAACTGTAACTTAATATTATCTTTGATTGTCTGTATTTGAGTTGTTACCTCAGTTTTCAATTGCTGAGTTGCTCGTTTGCGGGATCCTAATAAGGTTACATTGTCGGAACTTAGTTTACGTAGATCGTCAATTGGTTTGGTATTTATCTCAAACCCACTAATATCAACTTTATTTTTTACAACCACCACCCACCCACCAACATCGTGTAGTGTGCATGCAATGAATTCGAGAATATCGTCGGACGTAGGTAATTCTAATATAGAGTTACCACCAAGCAGTACGTCAAATACCACAATAGATTTATTGGAAGCATATTGCACAATGTTTGTCTGTGAGTTAGGCATTATTTCACAAAATACTTGAAAGTTAAATTCACCAGAAATGTCCAACTTAAATTTAATGAAGTCGTATATTTCACTTAATAAACTTGAGTTGCACTCTAGTATATCATGATACTCACGCAGTCCTTGCATGAAAGAAAAGTCTGCATATTCACTCGAAGATTTAATTGGGAGTGATCGTTTGGTCTTAGTATACAATTCCCCATCCAGACCACGTCCAAACGAAAAGTTCTGTCCGTCTATTTTCTCGGATACTTCTATGGTATCAGTTGAATCTTTTATAAAATTATCTACAAATAGTAAAAAATTTTTGGTAGATAGTTCATCCATGTGAACTATCTTTTCCATATGCGATACACTGTCTAACGTCATGTTACCAGTTCTCCTGCATGAATGGGAATATACTTTCTATATAGGCAACGAATCCATCACCCCACATGACATTTGCCTTGTTTGTAGTAAAGCTTTTACGCATGTCGTGAAAGACACCAATCACGTCAGTCTGTTGAATTTTATTTTCATCTAATTGTTGACGTATGAACTGCATGGCACTTGTGAATGTACCGAGTGATGATATGCAATTGTTTGTAGAAAATCTACGATCTAACTCATCACGCCACGGAGTCTCTATATAAACTCTGTTAAATAATAAATCAATTAAAACTTCATACCCGAACGGCACTTTACTAAAATGACCAAATGCAAATCGTGTATTCAATACACCATCGATGGACAAATAGCTCCGTAAGTAATCAATACCTGTGGTAAAGGTGGTCTCTAGTATGTCAATTAACTCAGCAGTTTGTCTTTTCTTTTCTACTAATCGGAATCTTCTAGTTTTTTTGCGGAGAATTTCAATCAATGCCTCCGTGTCCAACATGTCGTCATTCCATAGAAACTGCTTAAACCCATTCTCTGCAGCAGACAGTCCATTTGCCTTGACGAGTGATTTAATTAATTCCGACCTATGAGCGCCCTTAATAGGTAGTCCTGATTCGTGTGTGGGTGCTTCATCCGACCAATATTTGAATTCATACATATATGAATGTATATCACCACCATAGGATGGGTTTGCTATCATTAAATCTATTTGATAAAACTTTTCATTAAATGGATATTTAATGCTCACAATGCTACCAAAACTAATAAATGAGTCGATTCCATGACCTGTCATTCGCTCAACAAGTTTGGTCGTTGCATCTCGATTATCCGTGATTGCAGTTGCGATTAAATCTATATCACTACTCTCGTCCTTTGCATTTGAAAGTCCAATGAGCATGGCACGGGTACTGCCGAGTGCTTGAATCGTATCTGTATCGAATATGGGTATATCGGATGTGGATACCCCCGACGATAGTATGAATCGTGTGAAGTCATCAACTATGTCTTTTGTGTTGTCAGACGTAACATATGAAATGTCTGAAAATCTCTTTCCTACGACCAATCTTCCCAGAGAATAATTTTTTGGCATACTAGATGTCTATATTTAAAATGTATTAAGTTGATCATTAATATAGACAATCTGGGTGGTAATGTCAACTATGTTTAGCTACATCAATTACAATTTTACCATCCTGTGTAGTTACACTAAATGATTCAGGTGATATATTTGTGTAATATTGCTCATATCGCTTGATGTGCTCTTTTAAGTTATTTTCAGTTGTCGATAGCTTAGTGTAGTACTCTGGATCATTCGTGAGGTTGTCTAGTACGATTTCAGCTGCCGTTATATTATTGCGAGTGTGTACACGTTCGACCGATATTCCCATTTCGAATTGATACTTGATATCATCTATAGACACTCCATGCTTTTTTGAAATATCTAATATGTTAAGATCATCCCCAACTCCGCCACGCACCTTATCTATATGTGACACATAGTTATTGGACGTGTCTTCCCCAACTCCACCACCATCCATAGCACCGTCTGGTAATTCACCGATCGACGGATTTATTACACCAAATGCTCGAGTTGATCCTGTATATTGAGTTTGTATCGGCACTGCCTCGTTCGTAGTATCTGATTTGTTTATATGGTACTTATCCCAATTCAACAAAGTCGAGTTGATAGTCTCAGTCACGACGTATTGGAGAACTTCATCAATACCACTCATTTGCTCCTTAGTTAGTGGAACTCTATACATTTTACCTGCACCTATTGCGTAATCTATATTCCTACCCTTACTTTCAACAAATCCAAATTCTTTATAAAACTTGATGAGTCTGTTTCGTGAAGTGGTGCCATGATGCTTATCTGCGAGTCCAGGTGTCAATATAATTCGTTTACCGTGCGTATCTGCATAATCAATCAACGACTGCATTGCTTCAGTACCTGTGCCTTTTTTTTGAGCATCTTTTTTTACTATGAGTGAATCGAGGTAAATATCATTATTTTTTTCATATAGTGCAAAAGTATGTAAGTCTAATCGTTTTTTTATTTCAGATGCGAGCGTTTTGATATTTTCATTAATATGCTCGAACGATAGCTTTTGGTTACTTGTCTGAAAGTTTCTCTTTCTCATTATAGTTTTTGCGATTAGTTGATTTGCCATTTTAACAAATGGTATATTAATATTCGTTTTTTTATCAGACAGTACGATTTCTGAGTACTTCTTTAATACATTTATAAGAGATTCTTTATATGGAATCAGTCTATCAAAAAAATCAATAAGTTCATTTCTACTGATAGGTTTTTCATTTCTAGGGTCTAGTAGTCTATCAAAAAAATGTCTAGTTCTTAAGTTTATGTCAATTGGATTGAATTTAGCGTCTGCATAGTTGTCAATGAATGCCACGTCTGATTTGCTGATATCTTCACCCAACCCAACCTTATCGTACTTAGTACCGAATTTTTCTAATTTATCAAATGCACGAAATGCTTTGAGTTTTTCTTGCTTTTTGGGACGCATGTCATTTAATAGTTTAAACTTCATATGATTCTTTACAATATAAAATACATTCGCAAGGTTAGCACCCATATCTGTTATCCAATCTGAATATTCTTTTACTAAGGCAGCGGATACTTTTTCATGCCCAATATGTTGAACTATGCCTTTTTTTGGATTAAAAACACCAGTTTCATCCTTGCCTATGTCATGAAACATCGCAGCGATTGCTAGGTCAATATCATCAGACTTCAATGCACGTGTAACTACCATTATGGTATGCTTCAATGTGTTCCCCTCGGGATGCTTATCAGGTCGTTGTGGTACTTGCTTCAATCCATATACACGTGTCTGTAAGTCCTTTGGCATCTTATCAAAAAGACTTCGAAAGTCCTTTACACCAATATCAGTTAATTTTGACTCATTCATAAATTTATCATACTCCATACTTTTTATTTTAGATGAAATTTCGGCACCTTTGAATCCGAGTGAGGTGACTTCATTACCAGACACTGACAGTTTAAATCTTGCATACTTTTCTAGTGGAGTTTTTGTAAATTTACCCCATTTAATTATTCTATTTACATCTAATGTTGTATCTTGTTCTGCCTTTTTATAAGAAAATATATGCTTAGGATTAAACCTAGATAGCGCAATTAATACTTTAACATCATATGCTTCTTGCTTTTCATATTTGATATCTTTTAAATACTCATACACCTCACTTACTTCATACGACTTTAGTAAGTGCGCCACCTGGAAGATATAATCATTGCTTTCAATAAAGTCAGTATCGCATTTCATGTTAGGAAATATTTCTGACAGCATTCCAAGGTCGTCGACTGCTTTCAAGTATTTCACGGTACTTTTGGCCGATGTGATTGATTTAATGAACTCATCTCGAATTCGTTCAGGTGATACATCATGTAATGATGGGTTATCTATGATTGCCTTTTTAATAGCTACATCAAAGTTTCCATCGAATTTTGCATAAAATCGAAGTGCTCTCAGTTTTCTAAGAGAGTCTTCTTCAAACCTGCTCGATGCATCTCCAACGGTGCGAATTATGTTATTTTTTAAATCAGAAACACCTCCAACCAAATCAATGACTTCGTTAGCATCAATGTCATAAAATAATGCGTTGATAGTCAAGTCACGTCGTGCCACGTCCCCCTCTATATCGGTAAACTCAACACTATCAGGTCGTCTACCACCACTCATATCTTTTCTGAATGTGGTGATTTCTTCACCATCCACTACGATGACTCCGAATTCTTCACCAACGGTAGTGTATTTTAAATTGGAATTGGTTGCAATTTGTTTAATTTCAGTGGGAGTTGCGTCAGTAGTTAAGTCAAAGTCTTTTGGGTCTTTGCCTAGTAACGCATCTCGCACGGCACCACCAACTACATACAGTTTCTTACCAGCCTGCTTGAATGCGGTGTGAATTGTAATCACATTATTAGGTAAATGTAACTTCAATGGGTGTGTAGACTCTATGAGTTGTTTATTCTCAGTTACATTTTTCATATTCTTAGCACCTTTTGATGACAGTGACTTAGTAAGTCGTGCTTGTTGCTTGGATTGTGCGAATTCCCAACCCATAGTTGCAACCGTTCGAGCGATGTGAGATTTCCACTTATTATAGGCACCAATTCCATAAATATCTTGTTGGTTAGTTGGCGTGTTTACACCGAAATCTCCGGCAGGGAAGTAAGAAACAGAGTCAACAGGCCCATTTGGATATGTGGGTGGTTCTAGTGCCAATTCCATATCATCATCTACCATATAATCAATAATAGACCAACCTGTTTTTAGAAAACTAACTAAATCTGCCTTTGTCGCACTCTTATACGCATCGAAGTTGGGATATACGAAGCCTGGCCCATCATCTGGTGAGATTGTTTCAAGTAAGTTATCTTTGTTTGACAAAATCCATAATATAATATCAGATTCATCTAAATTAATGTCAGTTAAGTCTATTTTATTTATATTATCCATTATATTACGTGTGATGCGACTCCAAATATGCTAAACGTATCTTGTCCATGGAAATAAATATACAACTATGTTGGTATTTCAAGATTAATCTCCACTACCCGACGCAATTGTTTGTAATTCAATGACTTGATCTTTTAGTTCTTTAATCGATTCGATTAGGATAGCAATAATCCCATCGTAATTAACCGACTTATGACTTCCATTATCCGTTACGAGTCGTGGTGCTACTAATTCAACTTCTTGTGCAACTACACCATAATCCGAAATTAGTCTCTTATCAGTCTCCGATCTTAGTGAGTTTTTGGGACTATCTAACTTCCAATTGAACGAATGTCCTATTAGTGATGATATTAGGTCGAGTGATCCTGTTATTGGTAGTATGTCTTGCTTATACGTAATATCGGACGGAGTGCCGTTCTGCGTAAGTGATCCGTCAAATACTACAGAACCGTTACTGTCAAACGAGTATCTAAGAGTCGAAACTGCTGCGTTATTACCAGTTCCAATGAATAATCTCGACGGAGACGATTCCCCATCATTCCAGATGTTAAATATAGACCCCACTCCTACTGGTTGGAATGATAAGAATCCGTGGTTGGCACTATCTAGATCATAAGTATCTCCGACTTGAATACCACCTTTAACTCGGAGGGTTTTGAAATTCGCACTATCTGGTGAAATTTGAACCCATTGCGCAGTCCCGACTTTCGATAAAAATCCACCACCATTTATAACTGTGCTATTAGATGAACTTATTCCATTTATTGTAATAGATGTACCAGTAATCGAAACTCCCGCTGATGGGGGATTACTGTTATATATTCTATTGGTATTTTCGAAGAGTGTAATATACGTTATTCGGAATCTTAATGTAAGTGTACCAGTTGTAGTAATGTCACTCGTCAGTGAAAGTGCACCTGACGGGATAGATACGGTCGATTCCACCCCACTATACCGAAGTGGGTCTAATTCTACGACAGTATCTGACCCGTGTGCTGAAGCACTTCTGATATTTGATGCTGCAATTTCAGTACCATTTCTATATAGCACAAGCTGAATAGAAATGTGCGACTGCGCCACACTGCCACGTGCTATGGCACGTAACGCATTGGATGGTACGGTGCATGAAAATGTGTATGATCCAACCCCAGCAGTGCCAATAACTATATTAGATGTGAGGGTTGATAGTACAGTCGTACTAGATATTGGACTTCCTGATGTAACAGTTGCAGCTGTTAAACTGCTAGATACTGCAGCAGAATATCCACTAACAGCTGGTGATGGTAGTGTTGTTGAATTATTAGCAATAAATCTAGGAGCACCCGATGTATCTCGTACTTGTATTTGATTTGATGCAATTAATACACTACCATTGTCCGATGTCGAATCGAGTGTATTTTGGGTGATATTAAATCCACCAATTTTACCTGAATCTGCTGTAATACTTCCACTGATAGATAACGTGCCACCACTGAATGCTAAATGTTCTCCAGATGGGTCGCCAAACCTAACAGCACCACCCCCTTGAAAGTAGTATCCAATTCCTGCGTCAAACGCAGTCGCATTTACACTCCGTATTAATCCAGAGTTAGGAGCATCAGTACTACCCATAACCAATCCACGTGTTATCGTAGCATCTTGTGCAAGTAATATATCAGTTGCGACTGATTCAAACTGAGCACCGAATTGTGACCATGGGTTATTGGAACTAGTTGGTGAGTTACCACTAGTTGATGTATGTGTTGTTGTTGCGTAGTAATACGTAGTATTAAAAATAACTACATCTCGACGTGTTGCACTTGCTGTGTAAGTCTGGCCAGATGCCCACTCACCACGGAATACGACTCCAGGACCTGGTGCACCTAGTGTTCCATCAGTACCTGCTTTAGATTTGGCAAATGTGTAAGTCTTAATAAGCGTGGCACTAATGGTAGTGCCAGTGGTATCAAATACATTTATTGTCACAACTACGGCACCAGAATCCGAATTCACTCCGGTTGGTGTGTATCTTGCTTCACCACCCGACGTTGTAGCAAAGTTTCCTGTGATACCTGTAGCACTAACTGTGGCAGCGTATCGCCTTGGAATACCCTGGTTTCCTGAGTTTACATACCGTGTAGTTCCCTTAAAAACTCGAACCTCAAATAATCCAGCTGCAAGTGCAGTGCTTGCTACGACACCACTCGAGTCTGCAGGAAATGTATGAACTTCATTAGTCAAGAATACCGTATATGCATCTTCACCATCCAATCCATCGTCACCATCGACTAATCTATATATCGTAATTGAATCAGAAAATCCATCTTTGGATGCGGTTATTGTTGCACTTATTCTATCACCAAACTCACTAGATGGGAGAGTTTTTGTACTGCCAGTTCCTTCTAATACGACACCTGGCGGACTCGACCACGTGACATCCCCATCTATATTTTGAAGAGATGGAGTGAACTCGATTAGAGATGGAGTTACAACTCCATTTTTATCAAACTTGAATGCCTGTGCAGTTGATGTTAAAAATAGTGCTTTGGCAGATGATCCTGCTGTACCTGCTTTAGATTTGGAAAATGTGTAAGTCTTAGTAAGCGTGATACTAGCTACACTACTAGCAGTATCAAATACATTTATTGTCACAACTACGTCACCAGAATCCGAATTCACTCCGGTTGGTGTGTATATTGCTTCATCACCCACTGTAGCAAAGTTTCCTGTGATACCTGTAGCACTATTAACTGTGGCAGTGTATCGCCTTGGAATACTCTGGTTTCCTGAGTTTACATACGGTATATCTCCCTTAAAAACTCGAACCTCAAATACTCCAGCTGCAAGTGCATCGCTTGCTACGACACCATTCGAGTCTGCAGGAAATGTATGAACTTCATTAGTCAAGATTACCGTATATGCATCTTCACCATCTTCACCATCCAATCCATCGGCTAATCTATATATCGTAATTTTGGTTGCGGTTACTTGTACACTTGTATTAGAACCAAAATTACTAGATGAGAGTGTTCCTGTATTATCTGCGGTGTCAAATGTGACCTCTGGTGACCTCGACCACGTGACATTCCCATCTATATTTTGAAGAGATGCAGTGAACTCGATTAGAGGTGGAGTTACAGTTCCATCTTTAGCAACCTTAAATGCCTGTGCAGTTGATGTTAAAAATAGTGCTTTGGCAGATGATCCTGGTATACCTACACTACCCTCTGCAAACACTGTCCAATAAGAGTTGTCAGGTGGTGAGGTAGCAGTAGTACTCGTGTGTGCAGTGACACATGCATATGTACTAGTAGTTTCATCATCTCCTACATGTTGAACTAAATCATTTACTGCATAATTAGTTCCAGATGCCCAAGTGCCTTTATTAACATAATCTACAATAGTGCTCCCACCAGAAGTCTGGCGAATTGCACCTTTTATAGTGAGCGTACTACCGTTGAATGATAACCCATTACTACCTGACTGTATTGAAAATACTGGGACTGAGTTGTCGTTAATGCTAGAATACCCCATGTAAATACCATTGGTGTTAAATGCACTAGCATTGATTCCAATATATGGATTGGCTCCATCATTACCCTCATCAGGATTAAGTTGAATGATTTGAATGCCATCCCTCGACCCAACATTTAGTATTTTATTTACATATGCCGTTTGTGCAAATAGCAAGTCGGTTGCGAGTAATTGAAAGTTTACAAAGGATGCCCATGTATCGGAATCCTGGGATGGTCTGGTAGTTGATGAAAACCCATTTGGATGCTTCACCAATAAAGTGTAATAGTCTAAGTCGTCTCGCACTACATCTCGGCGGATGTTATCATAAAAATAGGTAGTTCCAGATACCCAATCCCCTCTATATATCGGGCCTGATCCATCGAGACCTGTATTTCCGGAACTTAGTATTACAATGGTTTGAATTGTTTCTGCAGTAAACGAGACACCACCTCGTCGAATACCATCTATATTGTAGGTTATAGTTACAGTCGAGTCCTCAGTAAAGGCACTATGGTTACCTATGACGATGTTATTGGTAGAACCTGCCGTTACAGTTTGAGTACCAACCGATATGTTATCAGGTGCGATACTCACAGACGATATTTTCCACTGACCTGCTGACGGAGTGGCATCGGATGCCACAGGTACAAGTGCAGTGAGACCCTCAAATACTTGAAGAGTAGTTCCTGTTCCAGCATATTCCGACGAGGGGATGTCAGTTGTGCCAGAAGTGTGACGTAATGTAACAAGTGGATTCGTATTTGTAACATTGAGAGCATCTAACCCATCGAGTCCATCAGATACAATGTACAATGTTTCAGTAATAGACTGCGTTGGAGCATTACGTATAACAGCATCTTGGTAAGTTGCCGTGATTACAATATCTTTCGTAGGAAGTTGGTTATCACTGCCAGGGTCACCAAATGCAGTACCATCTCCGTTATTTAAGGAAAGTGTTACGGCATCGGACGTAACCCCTGTCTCATAGTACATAAAATCGGTGCTGCCTGTTCTTGATGGGTATATTTTAAGACTTGCACTATATTCAACTGAGCTAGCGGGTGTGAAAAACGATGCAGTTATAGGCAAAAAGGTCTTATCATAGTTACCAGACCCGTCTACACCGGTAATCCAGTGAATTACATTTCCATGTGGTGTTTGAAAAACTCCACCACCCAATCCATCGGTTACATCTAATATGGTTGCAGTGTCGTATACCTTACTTCCACTTTGTAAGTTAAATGTCATCTGTCCATCAATTAAACTAGCAGATAATGCTAAGGTATAGTCATTCGATGAGTCTTCAGGCTGACCAGTCTTGTTTGACAACCACTGTGATCCTGACCAATTAGTCACTGATTCTACTAGTTTGTAATCACCACTCGTCAGTTCAACGAATCCACCTTCAATTGGATCACTCTCGACCGAGTGTCTGGAAGCTTGCAATATCAATGTCGTGTCCGGATTACTGTTCTTTATAATACTACCAGAGGGTAGACTAATAGCGTAGAATGGTTCTGAGTCCGCACCTTGTTTGAGTGGTGTTATTGTAATTACGTCAAATGACTTTTCCACTTGACTATCACTACCACTCTCAGACACACCCACCCGGATGTTTATAGGGGTGGTGAATGAAGTAGTTGGTGATGAAAATGAAGCAGTATCCAATGTACGAGAAATTCCATCAGTAAATGTTGATTCATCTGCAAATAAAGATTGATTATCCGACGTGAATTTAAAGTACGGATTTTCAAAATTTTGAACAGTCGCACTTAACGTGACAGTTGCAGGCCCTACTAAATTACCTACTCTATCGTATGCTATTGTAAAAGAATTTGCGGTTAAGTCTACTTTTGTAAATGAAGTGTAACCCCCACTGAATAACTGCCAATTACCTCGTGTAGTGTCATCTGTATTATTAACGTCGGGGTCGTCGGGTATCGGTGGCCCGTTCGGATCAACCGCAGACGAAGTGTGCTCATTAAGGCACACGTATGATTTAACAATATCTTCATATAAAAATTGAACTAAATTTCCAACATAATAAATTTCATCTTCTGCCCAGAATCCACGGGGTACGTAATCGAATAAGATGTCACCATCTGCAGTTTGACGTGTTGCATTTCTTAAAATAAACGTACCATCCGCTGAATTTAAGTGGAATAGTGACGAACTTATTTCTATATTTCCATCAGACCCACTAATGAATTGTGTGTCAATATTACCTACAAAAAACTTTTCGGTCACAATCTCTACCGACGACGGACTAGTTCCATATTTAAAAAAGTTATTTTCGTCAGCAACCAACTCAAGACCAACACCATCATAATTAGTGTATTCTGTTTGTATAGAACCACTCCAAATAAGAAATCCTGGACGACCTATATCTAATAGTGCTTCATTAAATCCTTTATAACCATCCGATGAAATAGTCGAACCTTGTATGTGAGCATCCAATGGAGTACCCCCTAATACCAAGGATCCAGATACATAATTTTGCTGACCTTGTATAACAATATTAGGTCGGTCTATGATAATATTATCTACATAGATTTCTTCATCTACTTTTTTACCTGCCCCATCAAAAAATTCAATTTTAAAGTCAAAGTCCTGACGTTCTTTTAGAACAGTCAGTGGTATAGTTTTTCTAAACTCAAATGGTGAAAATCCAAAATTAGTTTCCGGTGCAATCCTAATATCACGGACTGACCAATCAGCACCTGTTAGTACAAATATAAGAGATGCATTTGTAATATTCACGTCAGATTCGTACACCACATCAAATCGGTCGATCCACGTGGTATCGGTGTCTGCTCTAAACGAATGAACTAGTGTGCCAAATCTATTAGAGCATCCCTCGGGTAATCCACTACCACTCACATACACATCTAATCGACTATCGGCATGGACTACATTTCTAACTTGTGCGTCTAATCTTATTTTATATCGAATGTCTTTATTTAAATCGAATGACGTATTACTTTTAACCGAGTAAATTGGTTCTTGTAGTAATGGGTTGCTAGGTATTGCAGCATATACAATATCACCACTAGCGGAACCACTGATAAACATACCACCTACTAAAAATTCAGTATCGAGTCCGATTGTTGGTGCTGCAGGTGTAGCGGATGATCCAGCGTTAGTTGCTATACTCGCAGTCCAATAAGTTAATTTATCGGCACGAGTAAATCTACCAATATCTAAGTTATCAGAAACTTTAAGTAAACTTGGTTGTAAGTCTAATTTTGATGCTGATTTTACTTCATATGAGTCTTCTCCAAGAGCGTCTGATTTGGTTGATACTCGAATATATTCAACGTCTCCACTAACCGTCTCAATGTCTTTGACTAAGATATCAACTACAGCGCTTTGTTGTAGTACATTATTAAGTGGTATAGTTTCAGTTACATACTCAACAAAGAAATTTATTTCACTATTCAGTGGAATAAAGGTATCGTCATATGGGAATCTCAGGTCAGTAGTGAACGTGTCGATGTCTGGATTTTGAAACTCTATCTCAACCTCAGTTGGATTAATTACATTGCGTATTATACCACTATACCCACGAGTCGTTGGGTATTTGTTATACGTTATGTATGAAAATTCATCATCCCTCGACACGAAGTAAATTTTACTGCCAATCATATCGGCATTGAATGAGTCGGATGTGGCGTTAAAAGTAACAACCCACTTCTTCAATGAGGATTTTTTTCGATCTACAATAACTCCAAATCTTTCTTCATCTACGTCGTATATGGAAAAGTTACCATGAATCGCAACATCTCCACTAGAATTTATAATATTCAATGCCTTTACATCACCATTGAACTGTGATCCAGTGAATACAGTGCTAATGTTACCATTAGGTAATAGTCGTGCTATGGATGCGACGGGTTCTTGATTAATTTCAGTAAATGAACCACCCACTACAATAGAATTAGTACCAAGATATGTCTGAGGCTTGATTGCGTAAACAACTCCGTTTATGCCTGGATTACTAAATGAAGTGTCTAGTGTGCCGTTCGAGTTCAACCTAGCCGATCCACTATAAGCTACACCACCCACCGATGTGAAATCACCTGCTAGTAAGAGTTTACCATCTGATTGTATTGTGATCGAATATACTGTTCCGTTTACTTCTGGATTTGTAAAACTGGTATCAACAACACCGAGCATGCTTAACTTAGCAACTGAGTTATATGTTTCCCCACCAACTGAATTAAAGTTTCCCACTACATAGTAAAAGCTATCGGGTGGAGTATGTGCTATGTCATACACAATTCCATTTATAGAAGAGTTTTCACATGACTCGGACACGTGACCGTTTATGTCTAGTAAAACCGATCCACTATGCGGTGCTGCGACAAATACTTCATCGACAATAGACCCACCAACTTGGGTAAACGAACCACCAACTAGTACATTAAATTCACCGACAGGTACTATTGCATGCACTACACCATTAAGCAGTGGATTAGTAAATGAAGTATGCATGTCACCAGTCGAATCTACTCGGACTATTCCTGTGAATGGTGTGTGGTCGATTTGAGTAAAATCACCACCTATGAAGTAATCACCACTATTTGACTCATGTGCAACTGATTGAACAATGCCTCTGACCCATGGGAATCGAGTAGACGAGACTACTCCATCGTACCCAACTTTGATTAGGTTATTTCGTATTGAGGTCTTTTGATTACCTACACCATACGACACCAAGTCACCACCTAATAAAAATCCACTACCATCATCAACCGATGCATTGACTGTTCCAATAATATCTAAATCAGCATATTCACTGGTATTTAAGCTACCACTATACTCAAGCAATGCAGAACCACTGATTGAGTTTTTTCCTACATATAGTGTATCTTTCTGAACTCGCACTACATTCTTTACCGATGGTGTTATAACTGCGTGTGGAGTTTTTCTAAAAATTACATCATCGGTATTCGCACGAGATTTATTTACAATAAAGTTATATTCAAATAATATATTTGGAACATCACTCCAATCGGCTGGGATGGTAGTTCGCACTCCATTACTATCTACATAATTAGATAATACAGCGGATACGTACATGGTCGCATTGCCATCCACTGCAGTTGTGTCGACTTCGAACGAAACAACACTTGAGTTGCCGGATAATAGGTCTCTGACTCCTGCTATATCAATAATAGCACCACTGGAATCTACAATTTCAAACAATATTTCAGACCCCCTCGCTAGAAAGTCTGATCCCTGTATGTAAAATGAATGCAACCCACTACCTACTACATCGTCCAATCCATGTAAGTTTAGGTATGGGTTATTTTTATTTCTCTCGGTCGGTAGAAAGTATGACTTATCTAATAAGTCTTTTTTGAATGTTGACATAACACATTTTTAATTTATATATATCAATAAATATCAAAAGTGTTCTAATTTAGAGAATCCATTTTCTTTTTTTATTTCGATAAAATCATTCACCATATCACGAACCGAGTCTAGATGGGATATAACTACTACGAATTTAAACTGAGACTTTAAGTATTGAAATAACATAAACATAGAATTTAGATTATCTGAGTCGAGCACTCCAAGTCCTTCGTCGAGAATTAAAAAGTTTGGTCGTGGTAAATTGGAAATATTCATTAAAGACACTCGAATTGCTAGGCCTGCGATGAATCGTTCCATACCACTTGCCAACTCCAGTGGCCATTCTTTATTATCATAAACAATCTTTGCATTAATGCTTTTACCATGTATGTCAATATTAATACTAAAATCTACAATTTGTTGAAGTATATTGTTGACATCATCCTCCATAACAGGTAATGCCTTTTGAATAAGTTCATAAGGAATTCCATCACGTTTCACAGAATCTAAGTAGTACTCATAAATTCGAAGTTTCTGCTCTAAGTCTTTTACTTCATCGATACTATCTAATATAGTTCTAATTTTAGTCTCAACCGACCCAAGTTTTTTTGTCTTCTCATCTTTAACTTTTTCAATTGCAGTAATGTCAAGTTTGACTCTTGATTTTTTATTCTGCAGTTCAGTGATATTTGTATTGGTAATTTTATTACGTTTAATCGAACTCTCGTGTAAGTAATATCGATCGATGAGTTCATTCAATCGCTTTATCTGCGCATGTCCTGCCGTAATCATATCATGCGTATTCGTGATTTGTCGTTTATAGTATGATATGTTTTGCGTCAACTCTTTGAATTTCAAATGCTTAGTTTTTAATTCAAACCAACGACGTTCTACCGTTGGGTCTACTAGTGCCTCTAGTGTATCTTTTTTACCAGACAATTCACCTAGACTATCTGTTAATTTATCAATTTTATCAGATGTTTCTTTGAAATCTTTGCTGAATTTATCTGCATTTACTATACATGACGCACACTCGTCGTTTATTTCAAGGTCGAGTGATTCTTTAATTTTTGTCAGTGATTTTTTTGTATGAAGTAACGCTGATTCAGTTTTATTATACAAATGAACCGTATCATTATAATTAATTTCATGAGTTTTATGCGAATTATATGCATCACCAACTAGATGTGCATCTTTTAACTCGCATTCTACTGCTTGTAGTTCATCAGTGGAGGAGGACACTAACGCCTCATACCGTAGTATCGCACCCGGATGCGATTTTATAGCATTAGTTACACTCAAAACATTTCGATTTAAATTATCAATGTCAGTATCAACTCCGTCAATCGACACTATTGCTTCGTATTGCTCACGCAACTCGTCGTCCAGTGTGTCAAATTCGTCTCTGAGGACGTGCAACCTAGTAGTTATATCGTCTAGTTGGGTGAGGAGGGTTGACCCGTCACATTCCATTTGGGCAAGTTCTTGAGTAAAATCATCTCTCTTGAATTTTCGTATGAGTGAAGTCATATCTCTGACCTCATCGGATGCTTCCATATACAACTTGTCAAATATGGTTAATCCCATTAATTGGGCAAGCAAGTCCTTCCGCTCCGATTGAGACATCTCAGTGAAGATAGAGTTATTACCTTGTAGTGATAAGCATGTGAAGATAAAGTCTTCATAGGTACCCAAGTATTGTCGAATGTTTGAGTTAGTATCTCTCCGTTGCTCACCATTCATATTTTCAATAACTCCATCCTCTCCAATTCGATAAAAGTCTAAATTAACTTTAACGTTACCTTGTTTTTGCTTAATACCTACTTTATGTATGTAGTAATCAACTCCGTCTATTTCAAAATTAAACTTACATGAAAAGTCATTCTTATTATTATTTAGTATCTGATCTGCTTTATATGTTCTACTGCATTTATCAAATATGCAAAAAGAAAGTGCGTCAAATATTGACGACTTACCACTAGCATTACTCGCAAATAATCCGGTGATACCATCGAGTGTGGAAAAATCTATTTTATTATTTTCACCATACGAGAACATATTTGAAAATTCGAATGATTTCGGAAACCATTGGATATTTCGCACCACATCTTCATCTTTAATTCTGCTATTTAACTCTCTATTAATGTCATATAGTTTATCAATAACATCAGCATCCGCATCGGCATAATATTTTCCGACATACTCTTTTATCAAGTGATTTTGGTGCTCGACATCGTGGACTCCTGTGTATTGAAGTTCATGTCCATTCGAGTCATTCTTCTGCTTCGATAACGTATCTGTCCTAATTACAGTAAATTCATCTACATTGTATTTCTTACGAATCCGAGTCAGTACCTTCTTGATATCCGCCATGTCGGTGTTTGCAATTTTAATTCGCAATCTTGGATTTTTTGGCATATCATGCACCGTAGGAACTTTACCATTGTCAATTTCCAAGGTGTAGAACCCATATTCATTTTGAATCTCAACAAATTCAGACGTTCGGCTGGCAACATCCCAAACTAGCATTCCATGGTTTTTTAGACTCTCACCGTGGTTTTGTTGTATTAAACTTGAACTAAATGCAATTGTCTCAGCATCATTTAAATACTGAAATGAGTGTATATCTCCTAATAGAAACATATCATATCCGTCCATCATATCAACTTTAACTTTGTTGTTATGAATCACAAATCCAACATCGGTTCGTGCCGAGTCGACTGGCCCGTGGTATATACCAATCTTAGTATTCGTTGTATTGACATCCTTCGCACGGATATAGGTGTCTTCGTCATCGAATATCGACCATACTATGAATGAGACATCTCCGTGATCATAAACTCCACTATCTTTATGGTAATATAGATTGTCTATGTTAAGATTATCTATTATAGGAGACAGTGCATCGAGTCTATATGTGTTATTTAAATTTGTGTCGTGATTTCCTGTTATAACAATAGTATCACATAATCCCGTGAGTTTTTTAAAAAATTGCGAAGTAACGTCGATGACCTCGGGAGATAGCTCCAACTTGGAGTGAACTATGTCACCTGCGACTACAATCATCGAATTATCTGTTTTTCTTGATTCTATCTCAGCATACAATTTATCAAAAACTAGTCGGTACTCTTTATGTCTTTTTAAATTTCTGACATGAATATCGGCGATATGAAATATAGTATCTACTTTTTTTTGCATCAAAACTTTAGTTTAATTAAATCTGTGAAGTCAGTTATCGAAGACTGCTTTATTTTTTTTGTAATTTTTTCAAACCCTAAGTCGGATGGGTCTAACTCACCCAACTCTACAAAATGAGTTTTTATGTGTTGATTCTGTAGACGATATGCTAGTCGTAGTGCGTTGTCTTTTGCATCCGCATCTAGAATCACATAGACCTCTTTGACTGCATGCTTAGTCAACTCACCCCATAGAGTAGGTAGTATCTCTTTACCTAACAACGGTATTACATTTCTTTTAATTGCGATAGCATCAAACACCCCTTCCGTGAGTATTATAGGTAGATTCCAACTAATCATATTTTCAAACATAACTACGTCTTTCGATATAGTTGGATTCTTGTATTTATAATCCGATTTATAGTAATTTCTAGCAACAAAGTAATTTAATCTACCATTCTTTGCATACGATGGTACAATTATAAAATTCTTATACACTCCATCTGGACAATATCCAATGCCATATTTAATAATATCTTCATTGGTAACACCACGTTTCATTAAATATTTATGCGCATGTTTCCACTCGTATGTTCGAGTGGCACTCCACATCGGAACGTATTCCTTGGGTAACTGAAATATAATAACTTCTTCGGTGTCATATTGCTCATACAACACATCTCGTTTGCCAATAATACTACGGAGTTGAGATAATGTAGATTCATCTGCATTGAGTCGTTTCATCAACCTATATAACGACTTTCCTTTGGAACCACAAACCCAGCAGTGATAACTTTCCGTTAAGATATTCACCGCCAACTTCTTCTTATGATGATGGCAGAATGGACAGTTAAACGAACACTCGTCGTTGCTGTGAGATGAATATACCCCAAGAGAAGATTGTAGTATAGATAAGATTTGTTCTTTTTTGTAGTTATTCATCATGTTTTTTGTCTACGAAACCCTAATCATCACGAAGTGTGGATGGGTAGTTGATAATATAACTACAAAACTGCTAAAATTAAAATTAGTTGAGGTCTTTCGGAAAATATTTTCCGGCAATATTAGAATTAAAGTAAATATCTTGATTCTCTAGTACACCACGTGTAAATAATTCTTTTGTTTCTAAGTATGATAAGTTTTTCTTAGAATGCGAAAAATGTAATATTTCTCTAGAAAAATTTTTACTACCACTCTCGAGTAGCAACTTTTTAACTACATCAGAACTTCCATAATAAGTCTTCCAATCCGATTCAACGTAGGCAATTCGTCTACGTTTTTTACCTTTCAGTGGAGGTCTCGTTTTTTTATGTTTCAATATTTTTTTGCCAATGTACTTCTTACCACTTGGTACATGCACAACTTCATATATAAACCCAATTGCATCGTCAGGCATTCCATCAATACTGTCTATATTATTATTTTTATACATCCACATTGCTCAAATATCAATTCTCATTCTAAATGTTATTGGGAACTCTCTTGGGATAGGAGTGGGTGCTGCTAATTTACCAAGCACGAGTAATTCATTTCTATCATTGTAAAACCCAATGGTCGTTATGTGTGGTGTTAGCACATCTGCTAAGCTTCCTGACGGTGCAAGTCCGAAGAATTCTGGAATTATTGAATGGGATGTTATAGTTTCACCATACGACGCACTAAAGTCTGATACACTGTATGTATATTGTGGTCTGACGAGTTCAGTTTTACCGTTTATTGTCGCCGTTGGGTTTGAACTAAAGTTAAACTCACTCGGTTGTATCGTTGCTTGAAAGTTTAATTCAGTTTTAGTATGCTGTGCTCTAAATTCTACTTCGAAATTAGACGATGCGATTGTTTGATATGATCCAGTGTCGGTTATTACAATAGTACCAAACTCATAAAAGATGTTACCGACGTGTGCGTTTGATCCACTGTGGTAGATGTTACCATATGCATCATCTAAAAAAGTCGCATTTGTCGCAGAATCTCGGATAATTAAACTATCTTGTTTAATTTTCTCATCGAATAATCTAGGGTCAATTTGTATAATGCTCGCACTATTGTGTATAAGTTGAACGGTTTCAGTCTTATACTCTGTGGTATAAAACTGTTGCCTAACTGACGAAAAAAATGGCCCTTTGTAGAACCCACCCGGTGTGGTCGGTGCAGTTTCTATGTAAAAAGTTCCAGGTGTTTCGTGTACTTGATTAACCGACAGATATTCACTATCATGTGCTAATATAAATTTGCGATGCGTGACAAAGTCACTTCTACTAAAATCGGTTGGATTTAAATTTTTCATTCATTAAAAGTCGACTTTGACTTTTACCAATGTCTCCGCATCTCTACCATTTTCTATAGGTTTACTTACCTTTGCAACGGCCAGTAATTCATTTGCATTATTATACATTCCAACCGTTGTTATGTATGTAATGGGGTCATTGTATAAGTCATCTATAATTTGGTTAGATGAGCCTGTCACATATGCTGGATTATTAGAGAAATTAAACTCAGTATTTCGAACACGGACAAAGTAATTTTGTGATGTAATATTTACCGAACTACGTGCAGTTACTGAGTTTAGTTCATCAAATAACGAAAAATGATTATTATCATAAGAACCACTTGTTGAATTAGCCGATGATATTGTAACTGCCGATATGGTGTTGTTGATCGCCGCTGCATTTAAGATAATAACTCCACTTTCTGGATAAATTTTTCCGTATCCAAGATTATTAGATGCGGTGTAATCATTAACACCAGCACCGATGGTACCTATCCCTAAGTTGTATACAAGTCCGCCTGGCCCGACTGTCGGATTTGCAACCGATGGTGAGTCATCAACCAAAACCAATGTACCTATAGTTATAGAAAAATTACCTTCACCTAACTTCTCTTTAATACGTGCTCTGCTAAAGTTTAATACAAAAATATCGTCTGCTTCATAATCGTCAGCGACTGTGTTATTATAAAATTTAAACTTATCCTGACCCTTGGGTAGTAGTGTATTTGCAAACTGCTTGTATACAGCCTGAGTTGGTCTCTTGGATGTGTTATCCACTGATACCAATGGGGTTCCCAAACCAGTTATATGCCCATACCCAACCGTGAACTGAACACGTGCGTTTGAATCACTTGATGGATTTGCATTATACACGTTGAGATAGTACAATGCACTACCTGCAGGTGTTATTTCAGTTGCTTGAGATCCGGTGAAGAACGATGTTATAGTACCTAGATTATTACTAAATACTCCCTGTGTAATTTCTTTTTTTATTGTTACAATGTCTTGTGCATCGAACTGTTTGTATATATTTGCCATTATGTGTTCTATAAATTATGTAAGTTGACGTGTTATTATAACATTGATATTAGACGTTGCACCACTTTCGTTACCAGTTAATCGAATTGTTCCAGTTCGAGCAATATTGACAACCGTAGCTGGGTAGAATCTGATCATCGTTGCTGAGACAGATTGTACAATCTTCCCGGTGCCTGCATCTTGTATTAGATTGCTCTGTCCAAATTGCGTGGCGGTAGGTGCGACTTCAATTCGACCAAGTCGTGTGTCTGATAGCAACGCAGTGTAACCGAATTGTCTACCATCGAGTGCAGGAGTTGTCGATATATTTAAGTCAATGAAATCTTTCTCACCAGCAATCACTTCAATTGCAGTAGTACCAAGTATAATTTTTGGTATTTGTTTGGTGTTTGATGGCAGTGATACTAGTTTATATCGCATAAGTAATGTCTCATCAGGAACTGCCTCGGTCACTGGCATGCTTTCTATTGCAGTGCCGTAGAATGCACTACCGAGTGGGTGCTTAGCATCATATAGTGAGTAATCTATTTCGTCGTCTGCTAATGCAAATTTGGTTACATTAAATTGTCCTGTTGCTAATAACTCTCGTCCCTTGTTAGTCAGCACCGCGTCGATTATTTGTGTATTATTATTAAGATATGCCATGTTGCGTTAATTTGTTTTTTTTAAAAATTTTACTTGAAGTATCAGAATTTTGTCTATATCAATAAATATATATTTATTTAAATTTAACGGACAGTTAATTTAACATCCCCATCTGGGTCTGTTACTAGTGTTCTCGTATTTGTAACTCGAATTGTAATTACAGGATTTGTATCATCCTCGTCCACACCCCCACCATCTCCAGGTGGTCTCGTATTATCTCTTACATCATCATCGGTGTCTGGAAAGTCAGATGCAAATACTTGAATGGAGTTTGATAGAGCAGTCTGAGTTGATTTGTATAAAAAGAATCTACCATGTAATGTAACAAGTCTGCGATACTCACGTGCGAGTTCTTGATATTGAGATGAACCATCTACTACACCTGCGATATCTACGTGAATCTGTGCCATCTCATCTGAATAGTCAAATTTATATACTTTAAATTCGAATAATTCTCCAAATGCATCACGCACTCGTATGATACCAGTTCCATCTATTTTATTATTATGTAACGCCTGTGACTCAAATCCATCATTTAGTATAATGATGTTCGTATCCTGTGATATAAATGACTCAATATCATCTTCATTAATAATGGCAAAGAGCGCATTTGGCTCACTAACATCAATTACGTCTCCGAGTATTTGTTCAAAGTATGCTACAATTGGATTTTCTTCATTACCAATGCTAGTATCACTACCAGATACTTCAGATGAACTCTCAATAACACCTACGACGTAATCACTAGCACCACCGACTTCAATAAAAGTGTCTGTTGGATTTGCTGCATAATATGCCTCGGTAAGTTCACTTGCCCCAATCCGAGGCGCCTTGCTTCTATTCAAAAAGTGAGGCTCTATAAATATGGATGTTGTTAAATCACTTCTTTCTGGTACAAATTTTCGTATGTTATCAAATAAAGTTTTATCAAAATTTCGTATGTATTGTAAAAAGAATGATACTTTTTTATTAGATTGCACATCTGCGAAGAACGCATCAACCGTTGATTGTAATACAGCGTATTCCGATGCATATGCATCTAATGGATTCCCATATGAATCAAGTAGATCAGTCGACCCAAAGTGAGATAATATTATTTCGTTAGTAATATCAGTCGGAGAAAATCCTATAACTAATTTACTACTATCCACCATCTGAGTGGTTAGTTCTAAGTTGGATGTATCATTAACTGCCTCCAATACTACCTCAACTTGCTTGGGTATTGAATCCGTGTATGTCACAGTGCCACTACCTCGTATTATATTAATAGAGAGTGTGCCTGGCAGGTGTGTGATTGTAGTACTATATACACGATCTTGATCCATTTCCTCGAGAGTATCAATAGAAAGTGTAGTTTCTACCATTTTAGCGTCTCGATATTCGATTCGGATCATTTCGACAATTCTACCCAATGCATCAGGTGTTATTTGAATTGAAGTTTCTAACATGGCAACTGAAGTTATTATGTCTTCGGTTGATGATAATTTTGGAGTTAATACATTTCCGGTTAAACGTTGCCCGAGTCCTTGATGTCGAACTTTATTATTACCAAGTATGTCCGACCCTATGTTGGTTACATCAATTGAGTCAAGTCGTGTATATCTTTGAAAGTTCGGAGCAGCCAGTCCACTGCAGTCTATTGTAGTTGGATATGTTGGGTTAAATACTAAGTTAGGTAGCACATTGGACGCTGCATTATTCATTGCGTTGTTTGACGCAGTGTCAACTCTAAATAATAAGGCAGTTGGTATTTGTAATGGGTCTGTAATTTTTACTGAGATTGGGTACTTAGTATGCTCTTTAATGTCTGATATACTTACCTCAGTCGACCATACACGAAGTTCTACTAAATTTCCACTATATTGATTACCAAATTCCCATGCGTCAATGTCATCAAACACCGAATCGAGTTCAGATATTGTATTGTTGACAAATTTAACATCATCTTCGATGAATGACTCAGATTCTTGATTAAACTTATGTAATGATAGTTGATATGCAGTTGCCCCAACTTTTTGAAATACCACATTTGTCAATATTGCATCAGTGTGGTCGTCGTATAGCGTAGGAATGACCGATGATTCTATAATAAATGATACATTTCCGTTGGTTAGTGTAGCCCGAATGAACCCACCAATATTAGAATCTGGAACACTTGCGAGGGTCAATTGACTGCCAGCCGTCGACGTAGTTGCTGTGAAGAATATTTCACCAGCCGATGATGTGTTAGTAAACGACCCCATGACCTCGATAGTATTTAGTGAAGACGCAACATCATCATCACTGCTTATAGTATCACCTGTATCGAATCGAATTAAACGTGTGGACGTTTCTGACCGAAATACAGATTGTAATGCACTCGGAGTTTGAAATGTACCAAACTCTTTTATAAATAATGTAGATGCTGGAATTCCATATGATGCTACCAATCCACGAATTGCTTTCTCAGTACCTTTATGCTTTAATAAGAATGGTAAGTTGGTTAGCAACTTACGAGCAGTTTCTCGTTGCTTGTTCTGAAAGTTAAAACTTACATCGTTACTTATTGGTGATTCTGTAGTATCAGTTCCTAATATATACTCCCACACATCTTTTTCAGAAAATCCAATGTCTAGTGTATTGCCATATGCCTCGATTAACGTAGTAGATAAATCACTGGATAGTCCTCTGAATGGACTTTCTTGCCAATCATATAAATTATTCAATTCAGTAACATATAACCATATATCATCATACATTTGACCAAGCATATCTACAAATAAGATATAGTTCTCGTTGTCAGCATTGTCACGAATAAACGACGGTGTATTATTTCTTAAACTATCGACATTACGTGCATCGAAGTCTTGTGCGATAGTAGACATCACGTTGAACCATTGAGTTGCCTCGGGGGTATCCACTGAGTATAGTGTTGCTCCACTTCTAGGCCATGTTGCATTAACTGCATCTGATTCGAATATGTACTCATCATCTATAAACAACATCCCACTTTTGTCATATAGAAATGATTCATACCCATCAAATGATATTTTTATAAGTCGAATTTTTTCATCAATTCGTGTAAGTTCGGTTGTGGAAATTGAAGTAAATGCACTACGAGATGTAGTCAGTTGCTCGAGTTCTTTTAGTTTGTATCGAAAATTTATAAGTCTTTCTTCAGCAGAACTAAATTTTATAAAGTTATTGAAGTTTGTGTAGTTTACATTAATTTCTTTATCAGAGTTTTTTTCAGATAAATAATAATCGATTATTTTAGATTGCGTTGCTGTATTTCCAAGAGTAAGATCGTCGAATGATTTATATGATGAAAATGTGTTAGTCTGTCCGTTCTCTATCTCAGATTGCCAGTTTGGATTTAACGTTATAGGTTTGATGGTACCTTGATATTCTGTTAGGTCTATATCAACCGTGAATCCATTTGAAAATATTTTAGAAAAATGAACTAAATCTTTAATCGACAAGTCATCAACTAACTCATACATTTTAACTACGATAGACCCAAGTTGATCGATTTCATTACTAATCTGATTTAACACACCACCATCCACATAGTTTGTTGATAGATATGAGTTACCATCGTCTGCAATAATTCGGTATTGTAAAAATCTATCAGACTCTGTAAGTTCTAGTGCCGTGACTGTATGGAGTGACGTATCGAATCGTTGCTTGAATAAATCGAGTAATAATCTATTATCAAACTCACGTCTACTAACCATGCCATCAGCTGGGTTACCTGCACTTAAAACAGAGTTATGCACAACCTTAATTTCAAGTCGGTTACCGACTGATAGGTCGATTTCACTGGGTTCATGTGATATGATTGTATATAGTTCAGAGTCGTAGTAAAAATATTGATTTGCATCAGACTCACGAATAACTGCACCTGCACTGTCACGGTATTCGTTGATCGATGCATCGAAAAGATCAAACAACTCAGCTGGGGTATTATTGTCTGACTTAAATTGAGTCAGTGCCTCCGATAAAGTTTTTCCTGTATAATTCCCTATCTCAAAACTAGTAGGGGGTGGATTGGGGTTGTCCGGAGTTGGAGTACCTTCGTTCTCAAAGTTAAAGTATACACTCAAGTCCGACAGTGGCATAGATGTAGTCCCCTCAGTAGGCACCTGTCCAATAGTTTTCCACTTACTTGCATTTCTCATACCAATGTCATTGATTGATATTAATACACCAGTCAATTCATTATAATACTTAACGGTGAAGTCATCTCCGATTTTTCTTTCAGATACATCCAATATGACTGCTTCTAGAGTTGCTAGTTGAGCTAAATTTGGTACGGTTATTGGGTCACGTACGCTAGCATCAACTGGTACTGTCGTACCAAAATCAACTCCTATAGAGTTATCGAAACCTGGTAAAAGTTGAATTGCGATATTACGAGTGAGGTCATCGAATCCATATATATAGTCTACAACACCAACATCATTGATTGTGTGTATGTTAATAGTAACAGGTGTAGTTATTGTAAATCTTGACTTATCTACACCCCATGACGACAAATTACCATCGTCAAATTGATTAACGGCACCATCTGTCACTGACTCTGGTGGTGTCCGCAGAGGACGTAACTTCAGTACATAGTATGATTCACGAATTAATTTAGTAAAGGTGAGATCAGGTACCCTCATTTCGACGTTTACATCACCAATTTTTTTTAAGGTGTAGTCACGATCTATAACTAACGCAGATGCCTGAGCATCGGTCAGTGACACTGGTTGATTTGCATTACCAATATACGCAATTGTATCAGTACTCGGTGAATACTCATACTCAAGCACCACCTGCAATTCGATAGTTCCATTTGCAGGTAGAATGGTATCACGTACTACACCTGCACCTATAACTTTAAATTCTGTATTTGACATGTTAGATATCACCTATATTATTAAGTATCTCTTCCATGTAATTATTGATAATATTACGTGACTGAGTGGTAAGGATTTGCTTGAATTGATTTGCAATACCCGTGCGTTGTGCCTTAGTGGTAGCTGCATCAAGTTTACTCGTATAGTCATTCCGCAAAGTCTCTCCATACTTGTTGATATCATCTAAGAATAAGTCTTTTTTTGCTAGGTATTGCTCAGAAAGACCTATCATGATAATAGATGCTCGGTCAATCGCTTGACGATTTGCATCACTTTCATATCCTTCACTATATGCCTGAGTGCGTAAAATTGATACAATGTATCCATACAAACTGTCAGTGAGAATAGAAAAGTCTAACTCACGGTTTGTAAATATACTAGGACGTTTTTCGAATAATTTATTAATAACCAACGGGCTGAAAAATATTTCTGCATGGTCTGGTAGATATTTCATAAACCCATCATATGATGAGTCATCTATATCACGATTGACTCTCAAGTAGTCTTTGAAACTATTAAATTTACGAATGAAAGAAACATCGTTTGATAGTGGAGTAAGTCTAACCTCAGTTCTATCAGGGGATATTTCAGTAACAATAAATTTATTATCAACACTAGATAGCATATCAAACATGTCTATATATAACTCGAATCTAATAGAATACACTCCACTTTTTAATGTTTCTTCAGATTCATTGATTTTCAATACAGAGTCTCGTATAAGTGAAATCATATCTTCTTCATCGACGATCTCACTCACCTCGTCGTATGATAAAATTTCTTGTTTTATAAAATTTTGTGTCGAATCGAACACATTGCATATGATAAATACGTCGGATGAGTCTGTCTTCGTTATTGATTCTTCGAACTCTTGTATGATAGATTCATCTACATCCGTTAAATTACGTGTATACTCAATATTTTGTATTACTTTCTTCATAATGTTTGTTGTCGTTCGTTACGTCTGTTCAGGTGGGTCATTCGGTGTAGATTCGGCAATATCGTTGAATGACTGTGCTATTGGTTGTGTTTCATTGTCCTTCGTCTCGACTATGTTAAGTGCGTCGGTAAGTGTTACAATATCATTCATCATATTTTCAATTTTATCATAAGATGCGATGGTTTCACTACTTGACGACCCCCCAATATTGCTCGTAAAGTTTTCCAATAGTTCAGTATACTCACGGTCGAGGTTAGTGAGTTCAATGAGTAACGATTGGAGTAACTCTCGTGATACTAGTTCATTAATAAATAGACTCGATGGAATGTAGTTAATTACTTTTTTCATATTTAGTATATTAACTTTATTCACTCGCAGTTCATTGAATGGATTTTTAAACTCACTCATAATTATCTAAGTCCAAGTATGTTTGTGTTGAAAAATGCACCTAGAGAACGAGTTACTGACAAAGATATGGTTTTAGTTATGATCTCTGAGTTATAAATTTCAAATTTGAGGTCGACGTGCCCTGTGTATGATGCTGTGAGTATGGTAGAATCAGATCCATCAGGAAATCCTAGTTTTATAGATATTGCATCCGATGTTAATGTATCATATGACGTGTCTATGAACAGCTCAAGTTCAGTATCAAATCCAGTTGGGTTGATGTAAATCGGACTAGCATCAGTTTGTAAGTTAACCGATTGATTTTGTAATGAATCTATTTTAAAGTTAAGTACGTCTGTCCGACGGAGTCGGTCACTGTCAAGTATGTCGAGTGGATTTACAGACAGACCTAATCTCGGATCAATTCGTAAGTTAACCACATCAGTTCGTAGGTTTTTAAATCTAATCATACTAGGTTGTATGTCTGACGTTATATCACGTCGTCGTTCATCGAGGAGTATACTAAACGAATCACCTCCGACTAGTTGATATAAGACTCCTGTAGGGTTGTTATCGGTGTCAAGTACTTGCGTATATCCAGGAATCATCACAGACCACTGCGAACGTTCTGCTTGGGATGTTGCTGACTCAATTCCGACCGCAGTATTCTCTAGTATGGTACGAGTGTCAACTAATGCTTCATCAACGGATGGTGCAGTTAACATCACGGTATTTAATCTCGCTCGTAATAACTCTATTTGACTCACCCTAGCATCTCTCGCATCTATCAATGAGTTATATAAATCAATCTCAGTCGTAAAATCCGTGCGTAATTTTGTCGGATAATATGGTATCGATCTTTTAATAGTCAATAAATCATATGTGGTTGATTTGAGATTATGAAATGGATTTATAAATGACATATCACTCAATCAAATTAAATGTAAAGTTTTTATCTATATATTGAATACTACCATCACTTGCTATAATCTTTATGATTATTCTATAAAATCTTTCAGGCTCCCATCCTACGAAGTTTTGATTAAAATAACTACCAAACTCATCGCAACTTATTTTCGAAAACTCAGAAAAGGGAATAATCACATCTTTGGTAACGTTATCTATTATAGAATAATATGAAGTCGGTGGTAATCTATATAAGACCGAGTACGGTGACGTATCACCGAAGATTGGTTGTACAAAATTTGGCCTACTTCTGAGTCTAAATTTATATGTGTTATTTGTTTTATATTGAGACTTTAGGTTACTCACTACACAGAATGTATTCTCATCCGTTACTTCTACAATGCTACCAGTTACTTGTTGTGAATCGTCCCACCGTATTGAAAGTTTAGGGCGATAAATTGTATTAGTGTCCGAACTAAAGAAGTTAACTTCACCATAATTTTTTTCATCAGTTTCCTCTGCGTTTGTATATTTTATTAAAAATCCATTATTATCATAGGTTCCATCAATCCAACCCATGACGATATCTGTGACATTGAATTTGACATCTATTGCCTGTGTGTCAAACTGAAATGATGCTTTTGATCCTGTGATATAGTCACCACCTGGTGTATTCCACTCCAATCCACCTAAGTAATCTCGATATAACCAAGACACTCCGTCTGTTGTTTTAGGAAGGTCTTGTCGCTTGCCAAGTCCCATGTCCCATGAATTTAGTACAGGATGCACATCTAATGTAAATGATGCGGGTAGTTCCTTGAGGTCGGTTGTGCTTAATTCTAAATTAAATGTAGGATTCACAATGCTACCATCTGAGATACTTGCGGATAGTACCGATACATCATACGTAAGTAGTAGTCGTGTATTTATATGAAATATATCATCTTTTATTTTAAATAAATTCAGAATAGCATCAAGTCCAGTGTTTTGCATCTGGTAATCAGAGTATATGCTTGCGTCTTTATTTGATTGTAAGAAAAATTGCATTATTTTACTTTCCCCTTAATGTCAGAGTTTGGAAACTTTATTTCAAATACAGAAGGTTCAATCGATGGATGTATCACTTTATCACGAGTTGCATTCTCAATTGGATATAGTGAATTAGAGTAATTACCATCTACTTTATTTAGTACCTTTACGTAATTAACAGTGCGAACACCCTCTACATTACCTAGTTGAAGTTCTAAATCATTTAAATAAATTGGTTGATTGAAGTCCATCTTATCAATCGAGAAAAATTCTTTTACTGCCTCTATCGATCGAATCAATACTTCATTTTTATTAAATGAAGAATATACCGATAATTCAAAATCTACCCCTATGTTAATAACATATCCATCTAATAAATTCACACCATCTGTCAGCATTCTATATTGGTTTAAGTATATGGATAGGTTTTTTTTCAATTGCGAATTACATACTGCTAAATTACCGTTTGAATCATATGATAGCACAAATGCATCTATCGTGGGTGAGTTGAGTGAGTTTGTTCCTGACTTTTTGTGACGAGTTGCATGTGCCTTCGACATATTACCAAATCGTTCTGGTAGAGAAAATATTCGTGCTTTATAGTCGTCTGCAGTGACACATCGTTTCTGTGAAGCAAATGACTTCAGTGCATTCTCACGGATTTCCTCAGGACTAAGTCTACCTCTACCACCAGTGGCAGGTACTGGATTTGTTACAGTCAGAGTCTGTTGTATTTGGTTTAACGTGCTTCGTTGCGTTGTATTAAGAGTTTGAGTTGAATTGCTATACGAGACTTCGTATAAGTCTACCAGGTCATTCTGTCCGACGTTTGCCTCGACTCCATTCCCAACAGTGTAGTTTATCGTTAAAGTGGTATTAGATGGAACTTTGCCATATGTATTAGATTGTGAAAACGATACTGGATCTATTGCCAAATCACCATCACCTGTTCGATTGAATGCCTCGGATATTGAATATATAGAATTTTCATCTAAGTCATTCGATACTCCACTACCAAATTGTATTTCTTTTTTTAAGTTCTTATTCACATGAGTCACAAATCTTCTAGGTACTTTCAGTATGGTTGGTTGAAACATAGGTTGTTGACCACTTGCCAATTGTGATTCTGCTATGATACTGTCTTGTGCGAGATAGTCTACTTCATAGTATCGATTACCATCTGCATCAGTTACTGATAATATGTCCATAACATCTGCGTCGGGTAATTGAATCTTGTAATATGGACTAACATCACCAACCGATACTTGTATTTCTTTTTCATATCCAGAAGTAACCAAGACCTCTTTGTAGTATTTGATTAAATAGAATGTAGGAGTATTATTTGCCTCTTCGTATACCGAAATGTAGTCAGATGCATTATCTAAATACTGTATACTACTAAAGTCAATTTCTTCGAGTGTTCTAAATTGAATAGAACTATTTAACTCAGACCGTACTTTTAGATTAGAATTTACACGCAGTGCATACGTCCAATCAGGAACATTTTCGCTGTTATTATTTAGTATATTTGGTAGTAATTGAAACACTTCAAGTGTTGTGACTGCAGGTGTCGATAGTGGTACCTTATACCCAAGTGACTGCGCTAGTCTTGTTATATTTTTTTCTTCAGATGCCTGTGATAGTAATGATTCTTTGAAATTATAATCAATACTATATGATAATACATCACCAACATATGAACTAAGTTCAATAAACATATTACCAACGGAAGTTTCTGAAAAGTCATTGTACGTGTTGGGAAAATATGTTTTAGCAAAGTCAGTCAATCGTTGCTTATATGATGAAAAGTCTTTTGCTAAGAGATTTACATCCCTTGTCTTCTTAGTGAAGTTTTTATTAATTGAATTTATTGCCATAATTTTAACGTATATTTAAATCAATATTTAATCTGTCTATAAAACTTGGATATGATTTTATAGAGAATGTAACTGACACGTTGAGTGATTGGGTGTTAATATCACCGACTTCTATAGTATTTATCACGACCGATGGCTCATATCGAGTTACCATTCTTCGTATAATGTCCTTAATCGATTCTCGGGTTAGTTCTATATCAGACTCGAATATCTTCTCAGACAACGAGTTGCCAAATGTTGGATTCAGTGGTCTTTCACCACTACGAGTTAGTAACAAATTAGTTAAGTTAGACTTAATCGCATCGAATGTCGTGAATGTTTGCTTGAACAAACCCTGCTCACCTCGGGTGATTGGTATATCTATTCCAATTGGTTTCATTACGACTCTGGCATATAGCCACTACTACTCTTTTTTCTATTCAACTCTTTCATCATACCAGAGTAGTCTTTATTTATCACATTCATAATCTTACTAATCTCAGGACGTGATGTATCAATAGGAGTACCATCGTGTCCACGTACTATCTGCGAGTTATGTTCGATCGTGGCATTACCACTCACACTAAGTGACTCATCGGAATGTCCTTTGATTGCAGGTGCACTATAACCATTGATCAGTGATGCATAATCTTCTTTCAACGATCCACGTTGCGTAGTACTAGACTGAGACACCGGTGTTTTATTTACCTGATGGGTGCTTTGTGTCGAATTTTCTCTGATAAGTCTGTTTACCTCATGCTCAACTAGCATAGGTACCAATTTTGAAATTCTAGTTTCTATAAGTGTGTCTATTATTTTATATAAATCACGTTTGTTCATTGTTTGCTTTTTTATTATTAAATGCTTTAGATTGAGAAAATCCATCTAACATTGGAGTGTATATAGTATTGACTACGAAATCTCGAATAGTGCTTATTATTTGTGATATTTGTATAGTTGCAAATGTGGCAAGTCCGACTATGGCGTTTTCCATAGATTGAATAAGGTTTGCTATGCTGCTAAGTAGTGTATTAAATAGTCTGAGTAGTGTTTGTATTAACTCTTTAAGTGTAGTAATTATTGTATTAAACGTATCAGTCACTCTTTTCAAGAAATTAGTTAGCTGACCTCGTCGTCTGCGGATTCGGGCTAACTGCTCAGATGTATTAGCTTGTTCAAGTTCAAGGGCTTTCTCTTCCGCATCAAGACGTTCTATTATACGTGTGTATTCAGTACTGGTGGTGTTCAGTTCTTCCTGCATATTTAACGTAACCACTTCTATTGAAGTAAATATAGGTGTTATATTAAGTGTCGGTGTCCCTGGTAATCGTACGGATAGCATAATGTTATTTTAAAAATACCTTTTTAGATAAATATCTATCAAATGTAGTTTCTATATCCGACATGTTCCATTTAAGTCGTGTGAGGGAATTTCTAGCAACTTGTGAACCTATTGTGAGTGATACACTGTCATTATCATCTGCTATATTGTCCATGAAATTTTCAAAAAGAATGACAAATTTCTTAAAATCATTAACGAAATTATTACCAAGCATCACTTGCTGAGGATTCTCGTCATTTATTAACTCGGTCGAATTATATCCAAGGTCTACTCTATTTGATTTTATCGATGTCGTTCTAGCTGAGTCGATCGTGAAGTTATCATCTGTTGAAAATGATATCACAGATGGTGTTTGGAACAGCATACCACCAATTCCTGACTGTAATATCATTCGACCACTGCGGATAATGAGTGAGTCACTACTATAGTCTACACCTATCTTAGACTGAGTAGTTTTATTGAAGTTTATTTTTTTTGTATTTTCTTCATAGACAAACGAGTCTGTTATCATATCAATCCAGGTGCCACCATTCCGAATTGCAGTAAGTGCGTTTCCATTCGTGCTATGAGTGAGGTTGACAGAGTTTCCAAATCTTCCAGATAGTACAACATCTCCAAATTGCTTGACCGACCGATATTGCGCTAGATTGTCAACTTCATTAAAAAATCTACCATTTTTTTCAAGAACATTTTGTGTACTGCGACGATCCGATTTTATAGTCTTTTTATTTATATCAACATCATCACTGTATTCAACAAATCCACTCATATTATCAAAGTCAATATTGTTGTTTATATTATTTGATAAATTTATTACGGATAGATAGTAGTTACCTATTTCATGAGACACGGTTAATACATATTCACCTGCGACTGGATAGTGTGATAAATTTGCATTAATCGGTGTATAAACTGAATCAACTAGTTCTGATGTATTAACCAAATCAAATGTTTTAGCAACAACACCACCTATTGGTATTGAGTTATTGGAAGACCCGTCGTGATTACTATCTACAACAAAAGCAACACCCAGACGGACGTTGCTTATAATGGATTTGAGTTGAGACTTTGCTAAATTTAAGTCACCATCATTTACTAAGTTACTCATCTTCGGTCTGTATTTCCTTTTTTATTTTGGCAACATTAGCTTCTAATTTTTCAACATCAGAATCAATGACTGTGCTAGTATCCTCTGCTTCTTGAAAGGTACGCAGCAATTCATCTTTCTCGAGATCAGAAAACATGCCTTCTGTAGCACCATCCGATATAATTAATCTCTGAACAATAGTTGCTACTTTGACTAACTGCTCGTCGTTTTTTATACCAATATCAAGTAGGTCTTTAACAACAGACCCTATATACCCAACATCCTTAGACACTTGAATCAGTGCTAAAAATGAAGTCATTACATCGTCGATGGTTGCCTTTTTATTAACTGAGTTAGAATAAATATCTTTCAGTATGTCAGATAATGATTTATCATCAAATACTTTATCATCTTTTGAAGTTAAACTCATAGGTATCGGTGCTCTTGAATTTTTCCATGATTTAAAAAGTCATCATAGATTCGTTTATGAACTGGTTTCATTTTATTTATCACAGGTGTGATGTGTTGACCCGAGTATCCTGTCATTTCTCGGATATATAGGTAAATAGTCTTTTTCTTAAATACATCTATAACATCCACATACCTGAATAACTCTATCAATGAATAAGCAATTTTAACATCTCGATCCTTGGAAAACATCTTTGGAATTTTCATATCCCAAAAATCATACATTAGTTTAATGAATTCGGACATGTGCTCATTTATTTCATTATTGACACTAGTATCTTCTAAATTAAAGACCTCATCCGATGAGTCAATGTCTTGAAACATCTTCATTTTTTTAAAGTTCTTATTATTATGTAATATTAAATAATTTTTTGCAACAATACTGAAGTAAGAAAATGCCTTTCCTTTGTCTCCTTTGTATTTGTGTAAATTTATTAATATAAATGATAAAACCTCGGACTGAACATCTATTGGTTCATCTATGAAGTACTCGAATTTAAATGTATTATATATATTCTCAACAAGTCTTTCAAGTGGATATTTCATGTGTTCTACGTAAATCTTATTACGTTTTACAAAACTTTCTTCAAAGTTGTATTTGACTATTGCATCTTCAGTATCCTGAGTGAAGTAGTAATCCTTCGGACTTTTAGTTTTTTTGATCATAAATTAAGTTTTCTATTTGTTTCAGAACTGCTGATAGTCCTGCGAATACAGTGCCAACTTCATCATCTGCTTCAAATACTCCAGATGAATCAATTTTTTTCATTTTTAATAAAACATCACTAGTCGTATCGTGAAGTTGCTCTATGTGCATCTCGTATGATACATTTTTTCTGTATAAATTATATATTATATAAAATAATATTACTAAAATGACAATTAGAGTTATACCTATAAGTTCCATAAATTTTCCTAGCTAGCTAGCTTTTATTAATTATTAGCTTTTAGCTTTTATTAATTATTAGCTTTTATTAATTATTATTAATTATTATTAATTATTACTTATTAGGCTAGCTAGCTACGAAATTTTTAAAAGGTTTCCAAATTTTTTGTATTTAACTACCCTAAATTACGCTTTTCGTTAGGTTTTTCTTGACTTTTACTAGAAACGGTGCCTAAATTATGAAAAACTTCATCTGACTCCACGTCAGTGTCTTGAGGTAATTCATCAGATTTTACTACCTCATCACTATGTGATTTCATACTAAGAGAGTTGAATGCTATTACTAAACTAACCGCTAATGGATCAAACACAAATATAATAGTTATTATAAACCATTTGACTACCGTATTAATTGGAAGATTAAATGAATCTGCTATAAATTTAAAACCTCCAATATCTTTACTAAGTTCTAGGGTTGAATTGGTTACTTCAAGAATTTCTTCATTTAATAGTTGTATTTCAGCTCTCTTAGATGTAACTTGACTATTTGCATTAGATATTTCAGAATCAGCTGATGTAATTAGTTCATAGGTTCTACCAGCATTCAACCAATTCTCACCAGAGACCAACGAGTCATATCTTGTTTCTTGCGATGATCGTTGATTACTTAACACGGTAATTCTATCAGAAAATCTCAACAAGTCCGCCTCAAGTCCAATTTTTTTATCTTCAAGTACTTCAATTCGCTGCTCTATCATATCAACACTTAGTGCAGTTTTCTGATATGCATTAGATAGGTACCCAAAGATACCTAGTGAAGTTATTAATATCAATATAAGTATAGCTGACGTAAAGTATATCTTAAACGCAGTTGATATGGAGTTCCAATTTCTATGAAGATATGATGCAGCAACCAACTTACCTAGTTCTAGTGAGGATGCCATGATAGCAACTCCCACTATAGAACCAGAAAACAGCAATGCAATTCCTGACACCGAGAAATATGCAGCACAACTTGCTATTATAAGGGCAGATAACCCAACAATCCATTTAAATAATTTCATAATATTTTTAAAATTCGTTCAATTATAAATATAAGCCCATAAAAAAAGGGTTGATAAATCAACCCTTTGATATGATCCATGTGAGATAAGTCTCCATAGAACAAGTGGTGTACATTAAATCGATTATAACTAAAACCTTAATTTAGGCTTGTAATTACTTACCATCTTCAAGTATCTTTTAAAGTTATAGTATCCCAAAGCTGCGATGCGACTGACAATGATCGGGTGCTGCAATTTGGTGCTGTGACGGGTAGTGATACTCTAAGAACTCCGTTTTTAACAAGTGCCGTTATTTTTGCGTAGTCATAATTATGAGATATGTCGATGATCTCACTATATGATTTATCATGGTAGCCGAGACTAGACTTTGCTGATATGCGTATCACATCACCATCTCGTACAACCGAAACATCTGCAGTAGAGCATCCAGGCACGTCTAATAGGTAGACATCACCTGTGTGTAATTGTATAAATGTTCCAGATGCACGGGTGTCACTATCTCCAACTGAGTTAGTAGAACTCGAATCATTCGGAATTTTTTGACACTCACGTTCTTGTGGAAAAGACCATGATGCGGTAGCGCCGAATAGGGTTTCAAAAATAGGAATATTTGATTCGTTGTTTTTAGTCATAATGTTTTTTGTTTTTTTGTTAATTTAGATGTAGCCATTTTGACAGTGTATCATTGTCTATATGATTCTGCAATGTAAGACGCACCATCTTATCCGATATCTGAATAATATGTGATAGATTATTGGGGGCATGCATGTCATTGATGCACATTATAGCACTCCACTCGTCGACTAGTATACTAACGTTATACATTTGTAACGTGAATAAACTATTAGATGGGTAGTTACTGATGGGAGACCGTTGTACGTAGGTCTCACTGCTCGATGTGCGGGTTGTGTCACTTAGTTCTATAAGAGCATCACCTCCGTCGGTGATACGTCCTATATGGGCAGTTATGGCAGTCAAGACGAGACTCTCTTGTGTGAAGTCAATCATACCCCCTAACTGCTTATACGTTTTGGCAATTAGGATGGAGGCATCTACTAATAGTTTTACGTAAATTGAATATCCACCTGGTATGGATAATATACCCTCACTACTTGGTGTGAATGGTGACATTATAATCCTATCAGATAACGACGCAGTCATTGCTAATAATGCATCCTTCCGATCAGACTCTATATTTTCTTCAATTAACTGACGTATTATCTCGTAGTTTTGATTTAATCTTTGCAGTTTTACCATATTACGAGTCACCCTCTTCGTGTGATATGTCGCGCATTAGTTCACGTAACTCATCTGATATAGAACCATCACGAAATAGTGTATCTAATATAGAATTAATCAAATCAGTTCTTTTAATATTCTCAATCGTCATAGTGAGATATCGGAATGATATTGTTATTTATATTGCGAGTAAGGTGCGGTGTATCTACCAACTTACGTATGATAGAAATTTTAATTTTAAGATACATTGACATGTTACGAGACAATCTATTGTCTAATCCAGACATAGTTAACTGTCGAGACCGGTTAATGAGATATCGTCGAATGCGGATCAATCTAGTTAATTCTAGAGTATATTTTTTCTTAAACTCCACCAACGACGTTGGTTCGTATTCGAATTTTTTAACAAACCAATCAACCCCCATGCGAATGTCCTTGTACATGTTCCGAAAGTCGGCGACATATGATGCCATATATTGTAATTTATATTGGGATAGTTGCTTTAACTTTTTTTCTTGCTCATAGTAATACTTCTCGGATGCATATTCATGTAAACTTGAGTTTACTATGGACACCCACCTATCTATATCACCTAAGCAATCTTTCTTATATAAATTTACATTATCATAATTGGAATCTAGCATACTGTCTTTGCTCATGCGTCTTTGTTTAAGTTGTTTAATATCTTTTTCATGTTAGTGTGCCCAACACCCTTCGTAATCATATCAGCAATAGTTCGCTTACTGAGATAAAATGAATCATCAACTGACTTATCTTGGATGTTAGGAGTTTTCGATTTTTTAGTGTTTTTAGGTGCCATTATAGTTTTTCAAACATTTTTTGTAATTGTTTTGATAAGTTCTTTAATTCAGTCGGATTTGTTGTAGTTGCATGGGAACCATACATACGCTTAAATGCGGGTTCAGATGAAGTATCACCGTTGTCTGTTAAAAAAAATGAAAGTACGGTGTACCCATTTTTAATAAGTTTATCAACTTGCTTTCTCGTATGACGTTCTGCTACTGTTCCACTGTAATGTAAATAATTAGGTTGACCATCTGAAAAATTAATGAAATATGTCTTTAATGCATGATTACCCACTGGCAGTTCGGACATTATAGCATCGAAGCATAATCCCTCGGGTGTGATGCCAATTGGATTAATTAATGATAAATATTTCTTAATCTTAGATATTCTATCCGTACGAGAATCGTATACAATCCACATAATCGGGTGCTGTATTCCAAGTCGAGGTGACCCGAGTCGCATCGACACTTGAACATCGATGTTTGTCATCTCACCCATTTGGATAATTGCAACTGCAGACATCAACGCTTCTCTGTAACGAATACCGTACATTGAACTACTTAGATCGATAGATATGTGCAGAAATGCATTCGTGTGTTTTTCTACAATTGTTTTTTTAAAAATATCCACATCACCCACACCTATGCTATGGATTCGTCTTTTATCAAGACGACCTCTGGGTTGTCTATTTAAATCAGTAAGTTTTTCGTAGTTACGTATTTGCAACTTCTTACCCAATCGTTTACCGAGTACAATCCCCTGTTGTATTATATTAAAATTTCTTGATGAGTTAATTGTATCATTGTCAGGTACCCCACTTACACATCCAGTAATTTGTAGAGCATGTGCGTTCAGACCTCGCAAAATTACTGTTTTAATTCCTACTACATCTGGGTTCTCAGTGTCAGTATTCTTCATAATGTCAATATCTTTTATACTGGAATCGACATGCACGAGTGAGTCAATCATGGTACTCATTTCCTTTGATACTCCCGATTTGTGCATATCACCTTTCAGAAATCGATCTTGTTTCCGAATTAATTTAGGAATCTGTTTCTTTTGATAATCACTCAATTGAACACGTGGTTTATGACTATCTGTATCAGAAGACTCATTTTCACTATGAGACCCCGTATTCGCAGAATTTGACGCATCCACGTTGATTACCGCATCACCATCACCATCACCTATTGATGGTCGACCACCGCCACCCACTGTCGACGAATTACCATTGTCGGATTCACCACCACCATCACCACCACCATCATTGCTATCAACTTGGACATGATTTTTGATTAACGTGTGTATGGTATCGTATAACTCAATCGCAAGTTTCAATGAATCTGCGGTGGACGATAGGTTCTTAATATTATCGAAAATTTTATTATATAGATTACGTAAGTTTGGTAGTGCATCCAAATCACGATTTTTGTTTGTAAAATTAATCAATCGAAACATATAAGAATCCCAATCCACCATCATGAACTCATCAGATACGAGTAACTTATCAATTAATTTAGAATTAAAATAGCGGTCATATAGTGCTGTATAATATTCCTTATATCCAGGTGTAGTGCTAATCACATATCTGTCAATACGACGATCTTCTACATAGTTGAGTAAACTTTGCAAACGGGTTCTATCATATGAATCATATTGAGTATGATCATAATTACCTGAACTTAGTGCATAATTGACACTAGAACTCCAATGAGATAGCATATTAAAGTCCGTTAATAGTATATGAGATGCTTCGTGAAGTGCGAGACCCACGATTGAGTCAAATACCGATGAATTTAACTTCGATGAAATGGTCACACTAACACCATCGGTAAATGATGATCCTTCTTTTGATTTGTAAGTAACAGGTATGGATTTTCCCGTTAGGATTTTAACAAAGTTTGAAATGCTTCGCACGTATGACGCAAGTTCAACCGGGGAGAGCGTCTTTGACTGTAGTAGATTACTAGCATGGTCACCTAACCAGTAGTCTGAGTGTATTTGCTTCATAATGTTTTTTGTTTGGGGTTTGCCATACGCATAATATAACAAAAGACACACCCAATGTCAAATAATAAATAAAAAAAAAAGGTGAGAGTTTCACCTCTCACCTCATTTGTGGTTTTGTTAATCTTACTGACATTCCATCATATATAACTACAAAAGTCTTACAAACTTACAAATCATCCTCTTTTATAAAAATACCATCACGGACGTGTCCTCGTCTATCTTTTATCGTATCCCATGCACTTTCATAGCAATCGACCGGATCCAACCCTAGTTGTGCTGCTAGTATTGCGAGAGTGACATAGACATCACCTATCCCATCAATCACTCCTAACCTATCATCTCGTAAAATGGCACCACATAATTCACCAGACTCTTCAATGAACTTAAGTGCTTGCCCTTCCACGTTTTCTGAATGCACAAGGTTTTTATCGGATGCCCATTTAATGACCTTGCGGTTTATCTTATTGAATTTCATAATGTTTTTTTTAATGTTGAACTAAATATAACATACTATATGTAATTCTCCAAAATTTCTGCAATTTCTCTCGATGATTTTACACCACTCCACCTATTTACCTCAATACCATCTTTTTGTATAGTGATGGTCGGAATTTGTGTGACATTGGCCTGAGTTGCTTGTAGTGGGTGCTGATTAACTTCAATCTGCACTAACTCAAAATTTACAACCTTCTTCACTTTTTCAAGGATTCTACCGACAGATATACATGGGGCACATGTTTTTCCGTAATATTTTGTTACTATAATCATTATCTATATTCGTGATTTGTTAATGTTCGTTAATTTCTTCTACGTTAAGTTACGCTATACTAAAAAACCCACTGATTCGCCAGTGGGTAATTCAATGATGTTAAATTAACCTTCGCAACTACTACAATATAAGTCATTTATTTGTAATTTCTTACGTGCCTTTTCTTGTGCTTGATTCAACGAATGTGCGTAATAAAACGTCTTAACTCCAGATTCCCATCCTGTTATCAACAGTTTATTTACATCTTTAACAGACATTGACGGTGGAATCATTAAGTTTAATGATTGCGCTTGATCGATGAATTGTTGACGAACTGCTGCCTGATTAACAATGCTCATTTGAGAAATTTCTGCGAAAGTCTTGAACACAGCTTTTTCATGCTCTGATAAAAAGTCAAGATGCTGAACAGAACCATCAAACTTTTTAACAGAGTCCCATGCTTCTTTAGTGTCCCGGCCTTTCGATGCAAGTAATTCACATAGCATTGGGTTCTTTATAGTAACCTTCAACTTTGCCAAATCTTTAACATAGCAATTAGACCAAATAGGTTCAATAGATTGCGATACTTGCCCAAGGATAAATGCAGATGATACGGTTGGTGCTATCGCATTGAGTGTAACATTACGACGACCGTATCCTTTCAACATACTAGGTTCACCAAAGATGTCTGCTAATTTGATCGATGCATTAAGAGATTTCTCACTTATTAACTCAAATATCTCGTGGTTTAGGTTAGCAGCTTCCTTAGACTCAAATGGTATCATCTTTGATTGAAGTAGTGAGTGCCACCCGAGTACACCCAATCCAAGCGCCCTCTGACTTTTTGCAAAGTTGTACGCTTTTTCCATGTAATTGAACGTTCTCTTGCCTTCTATAGTCCCATCATCCCGACGTGCTTCTAACTTACTCAAGAATTCAGTAACTACGGTATCTAAGAACATAACTAAAGTTTCAACGGCATCTGTATCCTTCCATTCGTCATATCGTAATAAGTTCATTGAACTCAACACACAGACAAAAGACTCTTCTTCATTAGCCGATAGTGCAATTTCCGAGCAAAGATTTGAAGCAACAATCTTACGTCCTTTATCTTTATAAACTTGCGGCGCACTATTATTCATATTATCGGAAAACATGATATATGGATACCCAATTTCACTTCTGCGTTGAATTACTTTTGCCCATATCGATCTCTTCTTTTTATCACCACCAATCATATCTTCCATGAATTGATCACTCACGGTGACTGCATGGGTCAAGTCTTGAATGGGAAATCCTTCCGTACCAATTTTCAAAAATTCTTCAATATCATCGTGCTCGATTGGTAAGTATGGAGAAAATCTACCTCGCCTCGTATTTCCTTGTGATATATTATCAACGACACTTTGAAATAAATTCATGAAATGAACGGCACCCGGAGCCTGTCCATTATCTGTCACGGAGGATCCACGTGGTCGCAAATTACCAAAGTAACCTGATGTACCACCACCCATCTTTGACATCTCTCCTACCTCTGCTTGAGTGAATAGAATAGACTCAATGTTATCTTCGACATGCGAACCAAAGCACGACACAGGCAACCCTCTCTCTTTAGAGAAGTTTGCCCACACCGGAGATGCCAATGAATACCATCCACGACTCATATAGTCGTAAAATTTGTCACTAAATCCACGAATTTTGAGTAATGATTCTGCTTTATTTGCAATTGCTCTAATTCGTTCTTTTGGTTGCTCACCTTCGGATAAGTATCCTCGATTAAGAAACGTTATACTATCATCGGTAATCCAATCAAATGGAGGTCTTTCTGGCATTTTTTGTAATATATTAATTGTTAAAATAAGTCATCTTCTGTAATAGATTTCTGACGCTTTGTGTAATTTATGCTTCGTTTATTAAAGAAGTCGGTATGCTTGGTAATCATCACTTCATCATCAAACCATTCGGTTTTTAATAATATAGCTGAGTTTACCTCAAACACACTATCAATCCCAATCTCATTAAGTGATTTATTGAATCGATTTTTTATAAATTCAAGTGTTTGATTCTTCGTTAAAAAATCTAAATCACCTAATTCGAAAATCCACTCAACAATATCTTCTTCGGCATCATATGCTTCCAATGTTGCATCTACGATATCTTCGATTAAAGCATCTGTCCACCAATCCGGATTTTCTCTCTTTATAGTGTTGACCAAGTCAAATCCGAAGTTTGCATGAATTTGCTCTTCTTTGGATGTTGCCTCTACTACATTCGACATACCTTTTAGTATATTTTTATGCTTATTAAATGACATGATAACTAAGAATTGAGAAAACAGAGAAACATTTTCAACAAACATTGAAAATAAAATCACAGATTCAAAATATTCACGGTTATCTAATACCGATCCATTTGCAATAGCCTTTTCTAGATATTTAACTCTTTTACGAATTGCAGGAACTTCTAATATGCTTTCAAACTGACTGTAGAGTCCTAATAACTTTATCAAGTTTGAGTATGCGTCTGCGTGTCGGACTTCCGATTCTGCAAATGTTGCTCCAACTGAACCAATCTCGGGTTTAGGCATTTTATCATAAATTTTACCCCAAAATGTCTTAACGGCAACTTCTACTTGTGATATAGCGAGCATCGATCGAACGACGGCAGTCCTTTCTTTATCAGATAGGGTTACTTTAATATCTTGAATGTCCGATGTGTAATTAAATTCATCATGTATCCAGTATGAATGTCTGATCGAATCTACGTACTCCGCTAACTCAGGATATTCGTCGGGCTTTAATGTGAGTCGTTTTTTGAATATATCAGACCGTCTTTTTTCTCGGTATAAAATATATTCTTTGGCAACTTGATTAAGACCACTCGTCATCAACTGATTTTCAACTAAGTTATGTATATGATCAACTGTGATAGTATCATCGAGTGATGTGGTAGTGGTGAGTGTTGACTCGATCATGCGACTGATTTCATCAGCCTTTTCGGTGTCGACACTTTGAACAGATTCCATTGCCTTAATAATAGCAATGGTAATCTTACTACGACTATACTCTTCGAAACTACGAGTCTTCTTGAGTACTTTCATATTGGCGTTATTTGCCTTCGTTTACTGAATCTTTTCTATAATCGGTGACTAGTTTTTTCAACTCTCCGATTGCTTTACGTGCGTCACCCTTGGACTTTTTAGTTAATCCATTATGTGCGTTTTCGAAAGTTTCCCACAATTGCTTCATTTCTTCAAATATTACCTGTGCTGACATGTATTTACCTTTATTGTTTGTTTAAGTTTAAAAAAAAACCCTATCTGAGTTAGAAAGGGTTATTATACATAGTGTATATATTACAAAATATTTAAAGAAAATCCTAATTTATTATATGAGCGTAAAACCCACCCATCGTTTTTACGTGGGTTGGATGTAAGCGACCATTAACCCTGATTGAGAATATACTCACGAATAGTATCAGGACTTGCTTCACCAATAGAACAAACGAAATAGCCATCGCTCCAAAATATTGACTGACACCAATATTGCTTACGTAAAGTAGATGGGTGTAACAACCAAATTTGACGACTGAAATTGTTAAAAACCACGACATAATATCAGTAGAAGACCTTGCTGTTAAGAATATAATGAAGAATCATTGTTTAGCACAAGCAATGAGTGATGTTTCGTTAGGTGCATTTTACACAATGCTTGAATATAAAGCTAATTGGAATGATAGGCAATTCGTTAAGATAGATAGATGGTTTCCATCATCTAAGACGTGTTCAAGTTGTGGATGGATAAAACAAGATTTAACTCTTTCAATAAGACAATGGACTTGTGAATCTTGTGGTGAAAATCACGATAGAGATGTAAATGCAGCGAAGAATATACTGAAACAAGGAATAAACATATTGTCTGGTTGTGGGATGCAGTCGGACACGAAACAAAAACATAGTGAGGCGTTACCATTAGGTGAGTCTATGACCTATGAAGCCCAACCCATCGCCTATGGCGTGGGTGGGTAGTTCACTATATGCGTCGATGCTTCTTTTATTCCTGCGTTGGTCACATGGATATAATTTGGGTAAAAGTTCGATATGTTATGGGCACCACCGTATGATAGTGCAGACCTAACTCCATCGAGTAATTTATCTACGATATATTTAGCACCACCTTTATATGGAATTTTTGTAGAAATCCCTTCAATATTACGTGGAGATTTTCCACGTCCGTGTTTAATCTTGGTTTCTAATGAAGCCGACCCACTGTATAGTTTGTAGAGTCCATTCGTGCCTTCTAGTATAACACCAGGTGATTCATCCGTTCCTGCGAGCAATGAACCTAGCATTACACAATCCGCACCGAGAGCAAGTGCCTTTGCGATGTCACCACTAGTACGAATTCCACCATCAGCCATAATAGGTACACTGACTCCTTGTGAAATCTCTTCTAACATTGTTACACTAGGAACACCGAATCCAGTCTGCAGTCGAGTGCTGCATATTGAACCGCCACCAACACCACATCGTAACCCATCGACACCCGCCTCTACTAAGGCATGTGCTGCGTGTGAGGTAGCAATACTGCCTGCAATGATATCGACGTATGATGGTAATTCCATGCGTAATCTATGAATCATTTCAATCACATTTCTGTGATGACCATGAGCAACATCGATTAATATGATGTTTGCACCTGCAGTCACTAATGACTTTGCTCGTATTACGTCTGCCGACCCGACCCCAACTGCAGCCATGAGTGGTATCTCTTGTGACTCGGCATGCCATAAAGAGTTGCTAGTATCCCACTTCTCTTTCTGATTTGTACGATTCTGAAACGCAACAACCTGTAATACAGCATCACACTGATTATTTATAGACATGAATCTATGAATACATCCAACCCCGCCTAAATTCATCATCTTAGATGCCATACTTGCCTCACAGACGGTGTCCATAGGAGATGCGACCAAAGGGTTGCATAATCCATATCGTCGACTCACGTGGGTATGTAGAGAGATATCACTTCTACTTACAACATCACTATACTCAGGTACTAACTGAATATCATCATATGTTAATGCTACATTAATCATGACACGTGCAGGATGAAGTGATTCTAGTGTCATTTGGTAATATTTCTGCTATTGATTTTTCTGCATAGCCAATGGCATACAAAAAATCTTTTAACACATTTTGCATCTCACTTATTGTAGCGTCTTCACTGATTTCGAATGTAATTTTAGTAACGATGTCATCACTACATGGATCACGTCGATCGTATATTAATTTTGCCATAACTTATTTTGTTGTTTTAATTTAATGTTTTGCTAAATAATCTGCAGCATAGGTTACTAGGGCACCTGTATGCTTAGTTCGTACTTTATATCCCATACCCTCTACCATACCAACCGATTGCCTGAACACGGTGTTTGATTTGTATTTTGGGTCTGGATTTAAATCAATATCAACCACACCAACACCATCATAACCAAACTCTTCTCTGATATATTCAGCGCATTCAACCGCAGACCATACCTCATGCAACAATCTCACTTGCATGCTTCGCTCTTTACGCACTTTCCACTTATTAAATAATATGTGCGCACCCCTGCCTTCTTGATACAATGCAACCACAACCACATACACCGTCTTCCGTGATACATTTTGTGAATCGGCACCGATTAATATTTGGGTATTTGGATACTGTTCTTTATATTCTGTAATGTAATTAGACAAGTTTATAGTATCTCCGGTGTCAAATCGTGTATATATCATGATGTCGTTAGTTAGTTATAGTTAACCTATGAATAGTCGTGTACTGTTATTGATTACGCTAAAAGGGCATTTCTTCGGACTTACTATCAATTATTACAATTGACGCATTCCGTAAGTCATTCATCTCATTGCTTGTTAAGTATATAGAGTGACCTTTTAGTTTTCCTTGTGAAAACTTCCACAGATTTACAATATCCACATTAGATACACTATGTGGATGTATGATTGCGACAGCACCACTAGGTGACTCTATCGCTAGGCAATCTGATTCGACACTACCACTCGATGTGTAGTATAGACTGCATTTAATTGGTTTATTCACGATGTTGGTGTATTAAGTTTACCTAAAATATCCATAAAAAACCCAAATTCCAAAAAATTGCGGAAGATGTTGGAGTTGAACCAACGAACCATATTTCAGACCATGAGTTAGCAACTCATTGCAATCGACCAGACTCTGCCAATCTTCCAAAAAAATGCGGAGGGAGTGAGATTCGAACTCACACGGCACCTTGTACCTAACTGTTTTCAAGACAGCATCCGATACCCAGGATCTTTCGGATGACCCCTCCGTTATAGTACCACAAATGGGATTCGAACCCACACTGTACAGGCTTTAACTCTGTCTCCTCTTCCAGTTGGGATATTGTGGCATTTGTACTCGTGGTGAGATTCGAACTCACACTCCATGGTTTCTAAAACCAACGCCTCTTCCAGTTGGGCTACACGAGCAATTAAAATTCGCACTCTCTGTAGGATTCGAACCTACATCACAGCGTTCGAAGCGCTGCATGATATCCAGTTTCACTAAGAGAGCAATTGTACCCCATCCCGGATTCGAACCGAGGACTCCACGTAGAAAGCGTGGCGAGATAGGCCGCTGCTCAAATGGGGCAAGAGTGCATGCGGAGGGATTCGAACCCCCAAGTCCTTTCGGAACCAGATTTACAGTCTGGCGAGCCAGCCAATTGCTCAACGCATGCGTTAAAGGCAACAACTACATTGCCTAGTACACCCGGAGGGATTCGAACCCACAACCATTGCCTTAGAAGAGCAACGCTCTAGTCCAGTTGAGCTACGGATGCATATTTTATTTACTAGTATGTCAATGAACTAATACAGTCATGTGAACTATCAATGTCAAGTGTATTCTAAAAAAAAAGGGAGTTAACTTTTTGAGTCAACTCCCTTTACCGATACCATAAATTCTCATTTACATTACACGCGTAGAAGTGACCTCTCCGTTTCGGATAATCTCGAATAGCTACGTCTCAGTCGATATGTAATGTTATTGCGTTTCATAATGTTTTTTGTGTGAACTACCCACCTACGTAAAAGTGATAGATGTGCTTCCGGTTTTATCGAAAGTGCTACCTGAGTAGTTTTACACTCCATCTATAAATATACGTTTAATTAAGTTTAATTCAAAAAAATATAACTAACGTACAGTACACAGGTTACATTTCTACAGAACGTCAACAACATAACTATATTTGGTGTAAATGTCAAATTAATTAGTTATTAAGTCCAGTGAGGTACAAGAGGGATTCGAACCCCCGTGGTCAGATTTGCAGTCTGATGCCTATCCTCTCGAGCCATTGTACCAATGTGAGCAATGTAGGATTCGAACCTACAACATCTACCATGTAAAGATAGCACTCTTCCAGTTGAGTTAATCGCTCGTTTTTTGTGTGGACTAGGCAAGATTCGAACTTGCGACTCACCCATTATGAGTGGGGCACTCTAACCAACTGAGTTACTAGTCCATTTAATATCGTTAATCCCACCAAGTTCTACTATATTGACTATAATAATTCCATAGTAGGTTATGTGCTTTTTCGTGTTTTGAATAACCTTTATCTAAGTAAACTCTATACAAAGTCAAATATTGTTTTGCTTCAAGACGATTCCTACAAGGAGAATCATCGGTTTGTGATGTATTTTCCCAAGGAGCACGTCCTAATTCTCTTTCTGCTAACTCCATAGCATAAGCTATATAGTCCTCATTTTGAACTTTTTTGTATAATCTTAACCAAGTTCTTATGGTTTGAGAATCCCTTTTTGCAGTGCGTGAATAAGCATCACTGCTTTCAAGAAAATCTCTCATATCCTTTAAATATTCAGACAACAAAATTTCCCCATAATCTCGGCTGTAGTTTAATTGCCTATGGATTATAGGAATCCACTTAATCATCTTTTTTATATAACGAACTGTTCTTTTATAGTATCGTGAAATGCCCATGTTAGTCCTTGATTGCAACTTTAATTATAGTTACATCACATTTTAAGTATTTGGATAGTCTATTTGTACGTAATCCAATAATTTTTGTTAATTTTTCAATAGGTTAATGTAAGCATAATCCGAGTGAATGTCAACTAGAAAATCCACTATATGTTAACTTTATTCCAAAAATTTCGTACAACCGAATAGACAAAAATCTAAATAGTGATGGACATTTATTTGGCATTTGTGATAATCCAGTACCAATTCCATCTCTTGGGAATGTTATAATATCGTACTTTGTAGTAAGAGACCTGAGATTAGTCAAGTCATCCTCGATTATTTTTTTGTGGTAGTCTGAATTATCTCTGAAAAATGCATTACTATTGACCGATGGAAGCAATTTAGTTGCTATGCCATAGGAATTCCTGCAGTCTCGAATGACCGCTTGACCAGCACGACCAACTCGGCGCACATTGTCTCCAAAAATATAAAGTTTTGTTGGATTTTCCATGCATTGATCGATTGAGAAAAACTCTTTTTGTATTTCCACTATCATTATAATTACCATTGTATTGTTGCGTGAAGTCTAAGTAGCCTTAGTGGTCATGCATACGTGTTTTCCGAAAAATATAAAAGTTTCTTAGATTATCCATACGCATATTGACCACTAAAGCTCTTTAATGGGTGACTAACGAGATTTGAACTCGTACCAACAGTTTCACAAACTGCCGTGCTAACCGTTAACACCATAGCCACAGTTGCCCAAACAGGATTCGAACCTGTATCTCCGGCTTCAAAGGCCAGATTCCTGCCAGTTAGAAGATTGGGCAGTGAACTACCCACTGACAGCAAGCTGATCAGATGGGCTTCAAGTTTCATAGACTTAACCAACGTTAACGCCTCCACTTGTTTTTGTTTATCCTCCGATTGCATCCCAAAACCAGAGTTAATTATTGTAAATATATATTAAATATAATTAATATACAAATTACTTATTAGTTAATAAATATTTTTTGTCGCTTACATCCCATCGACTAAAGATCGATGGGTTTTACGCTACTTTTTATAAAAAACTAGAATTCTAGTTTTAGTGGGAAAGGCGAGATTCGAACTCGCACGTACTCGGTACTTCACACCGAAGCTCTACCATTGGAGCTACGATCCCATATATATTCAGCGACACCAAAGGGACTCGAACCCTCATTTTCTTCATCGACAGTGAAGAGCATTATCCAGTTATGCTATGGTGCCGGTTGTGCATCCGGCAGGACTTGAACCTACAACTCTTCCGTTAAAAGCGGAATACTCTATCCATTTGAGTTACGGATGCGTTTTTTATCAATACATTAATAATAATTTGATTCATCAATATAAACATAAGTCTATTGAATGTCAACCATTTTTGTTAAACCTTTTAATTATTTTATCAAATATACCATCAGCACTTATACCAAAATCATTAAGTGGTGAACACCACACAAAGTGAGCATCACCGAGACCATAAAGGTTCATATCATCAACGGCAACATAGCAGTCAACATCAACGAGATTAGTATTAGAACTCATCCACGAAGATATTTCACGAACTCTAACAGATGCCAAGGATTCTGTTAATTTTCGAGCCCGAGTTGGGGTAAAATCAATAGGTCTTTTTATAATTCCTTGATTGATATAATAATTACCCATTTCTTCTAGTGTTGCAAATTGTTTCCAATCAGATGAAATTACTATTTCACAATCAGTGGCATTAATAATTTCGTTAAGAATATCAATAGACTTCTTATTAAAATTATCGAACCTCAAATTCACGTCTTCGTGGTTCAAAGTAAATTCATTATCCTGCTTTGTGAATCGAGTACCCCATTCATCTCCATGGCATATAACGCCATCATGGTCTAAGAATAATACGTTCATTTAATGTTTTGCTAAATAATCAGCAGCATAAGTAATTAGTGCTCCAGTATGTTTTGTCCGTACTTTATATCCCATACCTTCGACTAATCCAACGGCTTGTCTGAAAACAGTGTTTGATTTATATTTCGGGTCTGGATTTAAGTCAATATCGACTATGCCTACTTGGTCGTAACCCAGTTGTTCTTTAATATACTCAGCAGTTTTAACAGCAGACCAAACTTCATGTAATAGTCTTTCTGCCATATTATTGACTTTCTTTACATTCCATTTGTTGAATAAAATATGAGCGCCTTTGCCCTCGATATATAAAGCAACTACTACAACATAAACAGTTTTTTTGGAGACATTTTGAGAATCAGCACCAATAAGTATCTGAGTTTCTGGATGAATTTTTTTATACTCATGTATATAATTTGCTAAATCAACATTGTTTCTAGTGTCAAACCTTGTATATGTCATAGAATTACCTCATTTCATGAGTGTTTATATTAAAGTAAAGTACCCCATCCCGGATTCGAACCGAGGATTCCACGTAGAAAGCGTGGCGAGATAGACCGCTGCTCAAATGGGGCAAGAGTGTATGCGGAGGGATTCGAAAACCCAAGTCCTGTAAGGAACCAGATTTACAGTCTGGCGAGCCAACCAATTGCTCAACGCATACATATAGATTAAAGTTGCTCCTTGCGTAGGATTCGAACCTACACCCACGGTATTAACAGTACAGCGCTCTGCCAGTTGAGCTAGCAAGGAATGTGAGCGGGTGTGGAGAATCGAACTCCAATCCTCTGCTTGGAAGGCAGATATAATTGCCGTTATACGACACCCGCATTGGTAAGTAGCACTGATGAGAATCGAACTCATTTGGCGTGGTATATGAGACCTCGCTGGTTACGTAACCCAGTGCCGATTAAATCAAGTCCGGTGAGGTGGATTTGAACCACCGTGATCTTCCTCCCAAAGGAAGCGAGATAGGCCTGACTCCTCTACCACCGGATATAAAAAGGTGTGGATACAATGAGAATTGAACTCACCACAGATTGATTGCAAATCAATCTCGCCAGCCTTGGAACATGTGTACCCAAAAAAAAGAATCGTTCGGTCGGCAAGTTTCTTCTACACTCAGTTGAACGATTGTACTCTTACGTGGATTTGAACCTCGAATCTTCCGTGTATCAGACGGATGCTTTAACCAGATTAAGCTATAAGAGTGTGTTTTATCAATACAATAATGTACGAATAAACCTATTAAATGTCAATAGGTAAATTGAATAATATTGAGGCCATTCTCGGTAACGATCCGAGGTCTCTGAGTTACAAAGCCAGTGTTCTGCCAATTAAACTAAACGGCCAATAAAAATCTTTCAGTAATTCAATGAACTTAATACGCACCAAGGCGAGGAATCGAACCTCGAGCGAAAGTTTTGGAGACCTTCATGTTACCGTTACACCACCAAGATAAAACTAAAAAAGGGATTCAATATTTCCATTGAATCCCTTTATAAAAAAATTTTATAAAATTCAATAGACTAACAGTAAAAGGTCAGAAGATGGCGCACCAATATAAGGAGCCACCAAGAAATTCTCGGTATTTAGATTCGTATGTCTTATATGTTTTGTATTTTTCATATTGTTATTTATAAGAATTTTTATTAGTGGCGGGAGCAAGATTCGAACTTGCGAAGATCTGCTTATGAGACAGACAAGGAACACCAACACCTATTGCCCCGCTATATTATAATCGTAAAAAGTGGAAACGGGTGGAATCGAACCACCGTCCAAATTGTCTTAATATACAACATTTACAACTATTTTGCCTATTAGTTCTTCATCATCGTTAAAGTGGCAACCAATGAGTTCTTGTTGATTTTTTACATTTAATGATTTATCGTAGCGGAAATAAACGTAAAACCGAAACTTTAGATATATTTTTGTCATCGGAAATATCGTCCGGCTCTAAAAAAGTGTTTAGAGGTAGGTTTTTACTGAACGTACAGATCAGGCAGCCTAGGCTGCGATTGCAAGGTTATTGTTGTTTGCGTAACATTGGTCTCTTAACGAAATAGACCAATTCGAGTTGTGTTATACATCAGCCGCAACCTGTCGAAGCCAATGCGTTCCCATATATTGTTTTTATTTATCAATACATTAATAATAATTTGATTCATCAATATAAACATAAGTCTATTGAATGTCAAATTTTTTCGTGAATTATTTAGAAAAAATTAAGATTCATTAGTTTTCCCAGAGACTTTAGTTTGTCCAAAGACTAGGGCATTTCCATAGACCTTTGCTTCATCAAAGACCTTTGCTTCATCAAAGACCTTTGCTTCATCAAAGACCTGGGATTTATCATAAACCTCAGCATAACCAAAAACCCTAGCTTTCCCAAAGACCCTTGCTTCATCATAGATCTGAGAAGCTCCATATACCTGGGCATTTCCATAGACCTTTGTTTCTCCCGAGACCCAGGCATTATCAGAGACCTTAGCATTTTCGAGAACCTCAGCATTTCCAGAAACCCGAGCTTTTCCAGAGACCTTAGCATTATCAAAGACCTTAGCATATCCAAAGACCCTAGCATTATTAGTAACTACAGCCTTCCCATAGACTTTTGCGCTATCATAGACAAAAGCATTTCCAGTAAGGTTCTTAGTGGATTCAATGAATCCGCCTTTTGTACCTTCACGGCCGTGGACCATGTGGTTTTTTGTAAGCTCGATTCGGTAGAGGGTTTTACCATCAACTTTAATAGATTCGTCTGTAAGTTTATA
>Ga0208768_1000129_pt1 | contig 56048 bp, 38 predicted proteins | sample AntAceMetag02UK1_FD_184760 | JGI IMG/M metagenome (GOLD analysis project Ga0208768, IMG submission 184760) | Saline lake microbial communities from Ace Lake, Antarctica - Antarctic Ace Lake Metagenome 02UK1 (SPAdes) (version 2) | ecosystem: Environmental > Aquatic > Non-marine Saline and...
GAGATTGGTATCTACAACGAAGAACGCGGTATGATTTATCGCTTCAACCTTCAAACACGTGATTTCAGCTTTGCTGATTCCAACGATGGATGGAACTTTTCTGACTCAGATGGTCCCCAATTCGTTGAAAGTCCTGAAGGTGGTGGTGTTTTAATCATTCCATCTTGGTCTTTCGGAGCGAATTCTGGAGGTACTGTTGTTGCGGGGTCGAGTACAATTGACATCGATTATACATTCTGCTTTAGTGCTTCTGATGAAGCGCTTGGCCTTGATCTTTTTGATTATGGCGGCAACTTTGACGGCATCTCTATGGTACTTGGTATCGGAGGTGATTTTGAAGCACTTATGAACGATGAATTCGATGAGGATGCTGATTTTTCAGACTTCTTCCACGGATATGCAATGTACTTTGTCTATGACAACGAGGCTTCTGGAACGTATGAAATCCTCAACTGGCTTGAAGATCTTGAAGAAGATCTTGACAATCTAGATGAAAAAGGATTCTCTTATGTACTTGACTTCCAAAATCTCAATCTCTATTTCTCTGCCGAAGGTACGTTGAACGTGTCTGGTGGCGATATGTCTTTTACAGGTGAATACCTTGGTCTCCTTGAGATCTTTGACTCTCTTGATGAAGATGAAGACATTGATTTTGAACTTGTATCAGGATTCGGAACGATGGGTTGTAACTAATTACAATCCCTTTACATAACTTTAAAAGCGTCTCCTAGGAGGCGCTTTTTCTTTTTCTATGAAAACACTTTTCTCTTTTAACGGCAAGAATTATTCAGCAGACCTCTCATCAGGTCATGACCTGTCAATTCCATTGGTCGCCGGTCCAAACAGACTGGCCGCTTGGTACGTTCCAGAAATTGCCATTGAGGCCGTGCGAGCAGACGGTTGGGTTGGAAGCGTTGCTGAAGGCGGGAGTGTTAACTTTAGATCCATTGCCTTTAACCCACACGGACACGGCACCCACACTGAATGTCTTGGTCACATCACAAAAGAAGTGCATTCAATCAATGAACTTTTTCATGATTTTCATTGCATTGCCCAACTCATAACTGTTGAGCCTACCAGAAGCAACGGCGAAGAAAAAGGATCTGAAAAGGGCGATTTCGTTATTGAGGCAAACCAAATCCCAAATGGAGCATTGCCTGAAGCGCTCATTATTCGAACGACACCAAATTCTGGAGCTAAACTTACTCAGGTATACAACGACACGAATCCGGCATACTTGTCTCTAAAAACGGCCTTAAAACTCGTTGAAAGGGGGGTGAAGCATCTTGTCCTTGATCTACCAAGTGTAGATCGTGAAGTAGATGGTGGTGTGTTGCAAGCCCACCATGCCTTTTGGGGGCTACCGAATGCCCCAAGAAAAAACGCAACAATCACTGAACTTGTTTACATTCCTGCTCAAATCACTGACGGCCTCTACCTCCTGAATTTGCAAACTGCCCCATTTGTGAATGATGCAACACCAAGCAGACCCGTGATTTACAAGGCTCAATCTGAATAAAGCGGCAATCGAATTTTAAAGCACGTTCCCTTGTTTTCTGATGTAGCAAAACTAATCTCGCCATTGGTTTGATTAACAATGTTCTGGACCATTGCTAATCCTAATCCTGTTCCCCTTGATTTCGTGGTGAAGTTCGGCTCAAATATCTTTGAGCGCATCTCCTCTGGTATCCCGCTTCCATTGTCGCAAACCTCTGCCACAATCTCTTCGCCTTGCTTCTTAAGTCTTATTTGAATGGCGCCATTCGCCTCTTTAGGAATAGCCTGAATGGCATTCTTAACCAAGTTATTAAACACGCGAATCATTTGGTCTTTATCTGCATAAACCAAGGCCGGCTCTTCTAAATGATTGTCATATGTAATTTCAACTCCCTCAGATTTGTCAAAAAGGTCAAAGCAGACCGAGATGATTTCATGAAGATTTACAACTTGATTCTGCGCTTTTGGCATCTTCGCAAAGTTGCTGAACTCACTGGCTATTTTTGACAATGCATCTATTTGCTCAATCATGGCATCTCGAAAAGCAACCAGTTTCACTTGAAAATCTTCATCACCGCCATCGTATGACCTGCTCAAATGCTGAACACGAAGCTTCATTGGCGTTAATGGATTCTTAATCTCATGCGCCACTTGTTTCGCCATTTCGCGCCACGCGCTTTCTCTTTCACTCCGTGCCAATACGCTTGCTGAATGCTCAACCTCCTTCATCATTCGGTTGTACTCCTTCACCAAAGCGCCAATTTCGTCATCACTCTGCCACTCCAGTGGTTCGTTTCTTTTACCCAACTCTAGCGCTTGCATGCGCTTTCCTATCTTCTGAAGGGAGGATGTGATGTAATTGGAAAGAACAAAAGCCAAAAGGCTCGCACCAACAAATAACAAAACGTAGATCTGTGTGAGCTGACCAAGAAAGGACCTCAGCTCACCTTCGTCAACCTCTTTCTTGTCATACCTCACATTGGTTATCGCAATGGGCTTTCCTTCTATGTCTCTGAAATACCAATACGCCATTATGTAAGTACCATGGTCGATGTCCTTAGCCATCTCTGCTCTGGAATTCCCCATGGAGAGCTGCTTCATTACAGAATAGTCAATCCTTTGTGTGAACCCCAGTGCATCAAAATCTGTGGTACTTGAGCTAATGAGCAAGTCGCCCCGTAATGAGTAGAAATTAATGGCCAGGCCATGCACGTCTGCCAATTCGCAAACCTTATCAGAAAAGAAAATAGGAACAGAGTCAGTTGCCATGAACCCCCCATTCGTGGCTAGGAAATAGCGCATACTTTCTTGCACCGCCATCTCTTTCCTGCTTAACCTTGAAAGGTTGTACTCCTCTTCCTGATTCTTAAAGTTATAGAAAGCAGTTATGCCCGTCACTATGAACGAAAGAAGGATAAGGGTCAACATCGAGAAATAGATGCGCTGACGCAGTGTTAAACGAAATGCAAATCTGGCCATGAGTTCGAAAGATACGTCATGAAATTCTTTTCATGTGTGTGTCCGGTACATCAAATACCATGCTAATAATGCTCAAAAAAAAAGCACCCTTTCCAGAGTGCTTTTAAATGTTATATGGATTCTTTTTACCCGTTCAGTGCCTCAGCACCACCAACGATTTCAAGGATTTCATTCGTAATTGCAGCTTGACGAGCTTTGTTGTATCTCAACTTGAGCTCTTTAACTAAGTCATTCGCGTTGTCAGTTGCCTTGTGCATTGCCGTCATTCTTGCTCCGTGCTCAGAAGCATAACTGTCTAAAAGTGCTTTGAACAGTTGAACCTTCAATGAATTCGGAATGATGCGTTCAATGATTTCTTTTCGATTTGGCTCAAAAATGTAATCATTTACAGCTGCTGAAACTTCACCCTCTGTCTCCAAAGGAATCACAGGGAGCATTTGCTCTGTGCAGAGAACTTGAGTTGCCGCATTCTTGAATCGATTGTAAACAATTACAACTTTATCATAGTCTCCTGCTGCGAACTGATCCATAATAGACTGCGCTACTTCAGAAGTAGCCTCGAATGTAAGATCACCATAAATGGTGTGCGGTTCATCACGAAACCCTTTGGTTGTGATTATTCCTAGCTTTGCAAAAGCATCATTTGCCTTTCTCCCAAGAGCAAGCACGTTCACGTTCACTCCAGCATAATCAGCAGCAATCACTTGATTAATCCGCTTGATCACATTGTTGTTAAATCCACCGCACAAACCTCTGTTCGACGTAATGGCAACCATCAGAACGTTCTTTACCTCGCGTTCAGCAGAATAAACTCCTTCTGATGAATCAAGGCTAGAGCTTACATTGGAAAGAATCTCCTGAAGCTTCTCAGCATATGGACGCATGCGAACAATCGCGTCTTGGGCACGGCGTAACTTCGATGCAGATACCATTTTCATGGCCTGCGTGATTTGACTCGTAGATTGAACCGAGACAATTCTATTACGTACTTCTTTAAGCCCTCCTGACATGATTATGCGTATTTAGCTGTCAATTCTTTACATACCTTCTTCAGCGTGTCAGTTACCTCATCGGTAAGCTTTCCTGCCTTCAACGTATCAAGCACATCACGGTGCTTGTTGCGTAGGTAACTCAAATACTCAACTTCAAACTCTCTCACCTTGTTCACCGGAACGGCAGTAAGGAGTGCCTTCGTACCACAGAAAATAATCGCAATTTGCTCTTCAACAGTCATTGGTGCGTTCTGGCCTTGCTTCAAGATCTCTACGTTACGTGCACCCTTTTGAATCACCGCTTTGGTTGCTTCATCAAGGTCAGACCCAAATTTCGCGAAAGCCTCAAGTTCACGGTACTGAGCTTGATCAAGCTTCAAGGTACCAGCAATCTTTTTCATTGACTTAATCTGCGCATTACCTCCTACACGTGACACCGAGATACCAACGTTAATTGCAGGACGCACACCAGAAAGGAACAAGCTAGATTCAAGGAATATCTGTCCGTCAGTAATCGAAATTACGTTCGTTGGAATGTACGCCGAAACATCTCCTGCTTGTGTTTCAATGATTGGCAGAGCCGTCAATGATCCACCGCCTTTAACAATTCCTTTCAATGACTCTGGAAGGTCATTCATTTGTGAAGCGATGTCATCTGTTGCAATTATCTTCGCTGCGCGCTCAAGAAGACGGCTGTGCAGATAAAATACATCTCCTGGATAAGCCTCACGACCTGGAGGACGACGAAGAAGAAGAGACACCTCACGGTAAGCTACTGCTTGCTTTGATAAATCATCAAAAACAATCAAAGCAGGATTTCCTGTATCACGGAAGAACTCTCCAATTGCAGCTCCCGTAAACGGTGCGTAGAACTGAAGTGTTGCAGGGTCAGCAGCAGAAGCGGCAACAACTACCGTGTAATCCATTGCTCCTGAATCTTCCAAAGTCTTAACGATTCCCGCTACTGTAGATCCTTTCTGACCGATGGCCACATAGATACAATATACAGGCTCGCCTCTGTCATAAAATTCTTTTTGGTTGATAATGGTGTCAATCGCCACGGTAGTTTTACCTGTTTGACGATCACCAATGATCAACTCACGCTGGCCTCTTCCCACTGGAATCATTGCATCAATTGCTTTAATCCCTGTCTGAAGTGGCTCAGTTACTGGCTGGCGATAGATAACGCCTGGAGCTTTACGCTCAATAGGCATTTCATAAAGTTCACCAGCGATAGGTCCTTTGCCATCAATTGGCTGTCCTAGTGTGTTTACAACACGCCCAAGAAGACCTTTACCTGCTTTAATAGAAGCAATTTGTCCGGTACGCTTTACACTTGCACCTTCTTTCAACTCACCTGAAGCCCCAAGTAATACGGCTCCAACGTTGTCTTCTTCGAGGTTCAGTGCGATTCCGCGAACACCATTCTCAAATTCAATAAGCTCTCCTGATTGCACATTTGACAATCCGTAGATACGGGCGATACCATCTCCAATCTGGAGAACGGTTCCTACCTCTTCTAGCTCAGCCTCAGACTTAATGCCTGAAAGCTGCTCTCTGAGAATTGCAGATACTTCTGCGGGTTTCAAATCAGCCATTGAATGACGTTTGGTGCATTCAAAAGAATGCGGTTTTTAAATCTTTAGATTGAAGGCTCGTAAGACTTGTCAGTGAAGTTACGACGAAGCTTACGCAACTGTGAAGTTACCGAGGCATCAATCATTTTATCTTCAACCTTCAAGATGAATCCACCCACAATACCTGGGTCTATTACCTCTTCAATTTCTGCAGTACCCTGATTCATATCAGCCACCATCTTATTGATGGTAACACGATCTGCATCAGAAAGTTTACTTGCAGTAATCACTTTAGCAGTAAGGATGCCTTTGCCTTGCTTAACAAGTTCAATAAAGCGTGCTGATATTTCCAAAAGAAGCGATTCACGGCCCTTGGAAGTTAAAATCCTTACAAATCTTTTTGTTATTTCGGTGATGTGCTCACCAAAAATAGCCTCAAGGATTTTGTCTTTCTTGTCTGTGTTAACCACAGGGCTCTGGAGCAAAAGACGCAAGTCTCTGCTTTCTTCCAAAGTGACAAGAATAAGATTAATGTCCTTCTCAACTGCATCAGTCTCGTTGCGTTCTGCAGCGAGTCCAATGAGCGATTTAGCGTACCGTTGTGCAACTTTCGGATTGAGCATAATTCTTAGTTGAGATCAGTCTCTTCTAGTAATTTACCTACCAGTTCCGTTTGCTTCTCATCGTTAGACAAGTTTGAACGAAGTACCTTTTCTGCAATGTTAAGAGACAATAATGCAACATGTGATTTTAGTTCAGCAAGTGCAGCATTCTTTTCATTGACAACCTCCTCGCGCGCATTCGCAACGATTTTGTCAGCCTCTTGTTTTGCACGGCTCTTCGCGTCAGCAATGATGCTCTCTTTCAATTCACGCCCTTCCTTAAGAATAGCGTCACGCTCATTACGAGCGTCTTGAAGAAGTTGTTCATTGTCTGCCTTAAGATTAGCAAACTCTTGGCGGGCTCTTTCAGCTTCATTAAGTGAGCCTGCAATTGATTCTTCACGTTCTTTAAGCCCTTTTAAAATAGGACCCCACGCCATCTTGCGAAGGAGAATAAGAACAATGATAAAGGCAATTGAAGCCCAGATAATGGTGCCTAAAGCGGGTGATAACAGCGCGTCCATACCGGTTCTCTTAATTGTTATTTAAGAGCAACCAATAGACAAACAATCACTGCGAAAAGAGCAACACCCTCTACAAGGGCAGCGGCAACAATCATGTTTGCACGAAGGTCACCTGTAGCTTCTGGCTGACGTGCCATAGCTTCGAGAGCTGAACCACCAATGCGGCCAATACCAATTCCTGCGCCAATTACAGCTGCGCCAGCACCGATACCTGCAAGACCTTGTCCAAGGAAGTCGTTAAGAAGGATAGTGAGAAATTCCATTTTGTTAAAATTTATGATTTGAATTAATGATGTGCGTCTTGAGTTGCATCCCCGAAGTAAAGAGCTGCCAACAACGTAAATACATACGCCTGAAGGAAAGCGACCAATAGCTCAAGGAAGAACATGAATACCATGAAGGCAACTGCCCCTATTCCAATTCCAAATCCTAGTCCGGTGCTTTGCTGTCCGAACATAATGATTAAGCTGACAAAAGCCAAAATCACAATGTGACCAGCACTGATGTTCGCTGTAAGTCGAATCATCAATACGAGCGGCTTTAGGAAAATCCCAACCACCTCAATTGGCACTAGAATCATTTTAATTGGCACGGGAACTCCTGGAGGCCACAATAAGTGTCCCCAGTAATGCTTGTTTCCATTGATGGTTGTAATCACAAAAACAAGTGCGGCTAGCACCATTGTAACGCCTAACGTTCCTGTAATATTGAAACCTCCTAAGAATGGAACCAAACCTAAGATGTTACAAAACCAGATAAAGAAAAATACGGTTAACAAGAAAGGAAGGAACTTATCTGCCTTCTTCGCACCTAAAGATGGAATAGCCACCTCATCACGTATGAAGAGAATCAACGGCTCCAATACATTCTGGATTCCGGTTGGTGCTTTTCCTTCATTCTTCTTATATCCTTTCGCCACTGCTCTGAAAACAATAATCATGAGCAGAATGATCAAAAGCATTCCGAATACCGTTTTGGTAATGCTAATGTCAAAAGGCATCGCATCTAAAGGCTTGTGTGTAACATGGTCAATATTGGCATATACACCTTGCTCATCTGCAGTATCAGTAGCGTATAAAATCTTTTCGTGGTAATTTACAAAACGTTGTCCGTTTGCCTCTACCACATGTTCCCCTTTATCATCATGGTGAAATTGACCTGACGAAAAAACGGTAAGTCCATTCTCTGTCCAAAGGATAACAGGAAGAGGAATGCTTACTGGATGAACGCCATCTGCTTCATCACCCCAAAGGTGAACACTGTGCGCATCAGAAATGTGATGAATAATGTATTCTCCAGCGTCAAAGGGCTCCTTTTCGCCATGAGCCTGACCTTCTTGTCCATCATCAGATGCTGAAGCAGCAAAGGGAAGAAACAAGGCTGTAGCTAGAACTACAGTAAATACATGCGAAACAATCTTTCGGAAATCCATTATCACTGGTTTTGCAACCCTTAAAAAACGGTGCAAAAGTAATTAAATAATCTTGATAGTATGTTCTGTAAAAGAAAAAATGTCACCTCAATTGAACTTTCTTCCTATTTCGGGCGAATGGCAGTCAATACGGTTCGAATCAATACGATTGTATAAGTAACATAAGCTAGAAAAACCGCAGCAACCACCGGGATTGGATCTGAATCTGTGGAAAGCATATAGACAAGCAAGAAGATAAGCGCAGACATCAACTTAATTCCAACCACTCCCGTAAAAGCCGTAATGAAACGTGATGGACTCTTCGTGTTTGCGCTAATGAGCATATTGTATAGGAAAACATTCAATAAGCTATACCCAAGCAAAACAACAGGGATGACCCAATTATAAGGGTTGTTCATGGCATAAACAAAGACCATGTAGATGACGAGCAAAAACACGAGCGCAGAGAAATTGCCAATAAGAAAGAGCCGGTTGTTCATTTTTTTGAGAAATCCTTGATCACGTAATACATGGCTGCGAAAACACCTATCAATGCTCCAATAATTGTCCAGAGCGGTTGTTCATTTTCTAAGTACTCATCTAGTTTCATTCCTGCGTACAAAAAGAGGCCTATGGCCGCAGCCATCACAAAGCCAACATTCGAATACTTTAAGAAAGCATTAGGCTGACTTTTCTTCGGATTTTTGTTCTTCTCTGAATCCGTCACCTTTGATGTCTTTGATTTTACTTCCCATGAAACAAGTTCCTGTAAGCGCGGCACCTGGCTCAATACTAAGCTTTCCATAGTGAATCTCTCCATCTACTGTTGCTGCTGCCTTAAGGGAAAGCAATTCTTCTACTGCCAATTTTCCGGCAAGCGCCCCTTCTACTTCACAATTCTGACAAACCACTATTCCTTTTAAGCTTCCCTGAGGACCAACAACCAATCTCCCTTTTGTTGTGAGCTCTCCTTCAAAAGATCCATCGATTCGAATGTTACTCTCACATTCGATTTCCCCCTTAAAACGAGTTCCTTCTACAATGCGGTTAATTCCATTTTCCAAGGGGTTTTCTGCTGCGCGGGCCATTCGCTTATTTCTTTTCATGGTGGTTATTCAACGTAATTCGCTTCATAGAAAGCCTGATAGCTATCTATCTCTTTCGTCTTGAAGAGTGTTACGTAATTCGATTTCGAGATTAAAGATACCTTATAACCTGCTTCGCGAAGCTCTTTTACGTCATCATTATTGTTAAACGTGCTTATAAAACTCTTTGCATCATCTAAGCGGTTAAACGTTTTAGCCAAGACAAGCTGATTGTCACGATCTATCAAACTAGACGAAACTTTTAGACCGGCTGTAGCGAAATTCACTGAAGTAAAGTTAGACAACGTTCCTTTGATCTTGTTCACGTCTCCTTCGCCCATTGGAAGAATGAGCATGAAATAATGCCTCGAGTTCCCATCATACTGGTACGGGCTGTCAACCGGAGCTTCTTCTGTATCTTCTTTCCCATCCTCTTTGCCACGCACGGTGTTTTCTCCGTTCAGTTTCATAAGAAGGTCCGCAGCAAATAAAGCCTCTTCTGATCCAGGACATTCTGCCTTTACAGCTTCAAGGGCTTCCAAATAAGTTGCTCGAATACCAACCTGACCGTCTAGGTAACCAACTGCTTGGGCACGAAGCACCTTGTATTTACACAGAATAGAATTTTCTGGTTCAGTGCGAATGACTGAGTCGGTCTGAATTACGACCTCTCTGTATTGCCTTGAATAATACTGTGAAAGCACCCCCTCGTATGCTGTTCGTTCCTCTGACTCTTTGAGCTCAGCAAAATCTTGGTAGTCTGGATTTTCAACCAATTGAGACCACTCTGAATTTGGATACTTCTCAAGGATGATGTCTCCCCAGTGCTTGCTGTTGCATGTTCCGCAAAAAGGATTTGAATAGTTCTCCGTATTTTCCCTGAAGAGGTATGTTCTGTGGAGGAGGTAGTAAGACGTTGGATGGAGTTCGCTCTCATCAAATCGAGTTACAAGTACTTCCCACTGTTCAATGGCGTTGTCTAAATCCTCCAGTTTCTCTCTATAGATCACGCCTGAATTGTAATAGGCATTTGCGATGTCTGAATCTCCTTGGGTAAGGTCTGCTTCTGAACAAGGCAGAGCTGCAATAAGCTCCTCCACTGAAGGAATCTCATCTCCTTCGTCTTGCTTTTCTTCAACGATCTCTTCCTCCTCCTCCTCCTCATCATCTCCCTGGTCAAAAGACTGCTGAAGTTTATTACTTCTTCTCCAGTTGTCTTCTAATTCCCTACCCGCCCATAAATTAATGAAGGCTTGCTGCCCACGCTCCTTTAGTGCGGTGTTATAAGGCCAAAAAGCGGCTGAATTCCCTTGATCAACGCCCTGGTTTGCCGCAGCAAAAGCGGCCTGTGCAGCAAGAAGTTCCTCTTCTTGCTTTTCAACCATTTGACGCCGGATTTTCTTCATCTTCCTGATCAACTGATCTTCATCTAAACCACATAATTGGCTAATGCTGTCTTGTTCATCAATGACATTCAAATAAGTAACAAGCTCCGTTAAACTTTCAGCCTTGTTCTTCACATCAAGATAGCGCTTGTGCTCTTCTTCAATGTTCTTATACGTACTGTCATAATATGCTTGCGCTAGCTGGTAATCTTTATCTTCCAAATAAAGATCTGCCAAGCGAAGAAAACTCTTCATCTTTTGACGCTGATTGTCTTTATTCGCATTCAAGGATTCTTCCAAGTAGCTAATTCCAATGTCTCTTTTCTGCTCTTTCAGCTCGATCTCTGCAAGGGCGTAATAAATTTGATCCCGGTACTCTTCGTTTTTTTCGTCTTTCAACATTTTGAAGAGGGTCTCTTTTATTTGACCTGAGTTTCCACCTCTTTGTTCAAAAGCCAATGCCTGACTAATCTTCGCATAAAACTCCATTTCGAAGCTCGGCTTCAACTTGAGCACGCTTTCGTAAAAGGCAATGGCATCTGAAGATTTACTCATCTTCTGCATCAGTTGCGCAAGAATGTATGTTGGGCGGGCGCGGTCTCTTTTCTTTTCAATGTATCTCAGGGCTTCCTTTAGCGTTTCTGCGGCCTCTTCATACATCTCTTGTTTGATAAAATAGTCTGCATAGACCAAAAGAACCTCCGCTTTCACCTCAGGCTCAAGGTTCTTTATCTGCTCTGCTTTTAAGATGGCGTTTTTAGCTGAAGTCCATGCTTCTCTTTGCACGTGGCATCTTGTTAACCAGCAGTTTGCCAACGCCTGCATTTTGGGCTCTTTGTATTTTCTACTGACGTACAAGAACATCTCTTCTGCCTTGAAGTAGTTCTGTTTGTAGAAATAAGCCACCCCAATCAAGAGGTAATTATCGTCAATCCATTTATTAATTTCTGGCCGCTTGCTCTTTTTCTTGCTCCTCCCTTGCGGTTTCATCGTATGCCGCTCAATTACCAGAGAGCTTTTTTCAATGGCTCTTTCCATCTGCGGAAAAATTCCTTGAGCAGCTTCTTCACTTCCCATGATAAAAAGCGGGAGAATCTCATCGTAATCATCTTGTTGTTGTTCTGCAAGTTGCAGATCTGCCTCCCGCATGGCTTCCTTCGCATAGAAATAACCATTGTAACGCGCTGTAGTGTTGTGAAAAACACGATAAACGAAGCCATCCTTCTTCGTTGTGCAGGAAGCACAAACGATCAGAACAAAAAGGATTAGACGTGTAAAACGGGAATAATTCAAATCGAGACCAGTTTGGTTTTCAGTCTTTGTCTAACAGAAAACACGCAAAAATATTTTAATTTTTCTGTTTTTCTTCTGCCTTTCCCTTATTTCGCATAACAGAACTTAGAAAAAGTGGCAAATAAGAAGAAAAAATTATTAAGAAAGCTCAAGAATAAGTATCGGCTTTCTCTGCTTCGCGAAGCAAGTTACGAAGAGCAATTCTCTTTGCTACTAACTCCCATGAACGTAATTATGCTTTTCTTGGGTATATTCATTGTTATTGGAGGTATAACCTACTCAATCACGGCTTTGACGCCCTTGCGTCAGTACGTTGTTCCTGGTTATGCTGATGATCAATTAAAGGCTGACGCGAAACAAGCACGACAGACCGTTGATTCTTTGCAGAACAAACTCATTACCCAATCAAATTACCTTGAGAACTTGCGAAGGATCTTCAGTGGTGACATTTCCTTGGATAGCTTGAGTGGCGGTTTGAATCAAGACTTACCTCCAACTGATTTGAACTTCACGCTTTCAGAGAGCGATTCTGTTCTTCGCGCTCAAATTGAAGAAGAAGACCGTTTTGCGCTGCGAGTAGACGCCACTGAAAACACAACGGGCCTTCCCGTGAGCGGGTTCTTGTTCAAGCCTGTTGATGGCACAATCAGCTCGCTCTTCGATGCAGACATTCAACACTATGGCATTGATCTAGTTGCGCCCGAAAACTCTGTTGTGAAGTCTGTGTTAGCAGGCTCTGTTGTTTTGGCAAGCTTCACTTCAGACGGAGGAAATGTGATTGCTATTCAACATGAAAACAACCTGATTTCTGTTTACAAGCACAATTCTGCGTTGTACAAAGAAGTAGGTGAAACCGTCAAAGCAGGTGAGTCCATTGCAATAATAGGCAATACGGGAGACCATTCTGACGGACCTCACCTTCACTTTGAGCTATGGGTAAGAGGGTCACCTGTTGACCCCCTTCAATACTTGGTCTTCGAAGAATAAGTTTACTCTACAAATAGAATGTCAAAATCAACAAGGTCAACAAACTTCTGAATACGTTGGTCGATCTCATCATTGGTTAACGTTAACAAACGCTCTGGGCCAAATGCTTCACAAGTGAAAGAAGCCATTGCAGACCCAATAATCACTGCACGCTTCATGTTCTCAAAGCTCAAATCTTTTGTGTGAGCTAAGTAACCTATGAACCCGCCAGCAAAAGTATCTCCAGCTCCTGTTGGATCCACAACATCTTCCAAAGGAAGTGCCGGGGCAAAGAAAACTTGCTCCTTATCAAACAACAACGCTCCGTGCTCACCTTTCTTGATGATCAAGTGAGAAGGACCCATTTGCAGAATCTTTTGTGCTGCCTTCACCAACGAATATTCGCCTGTAAGTTGTCTTGCCTCCTCATCATTGATCGTAAGAACGTCTGTTTTGGCGATCATCTCTTTTAGGGGCTCCAATGCAATGTCCATCCAAAAATTCATGGTATCAAGCACAACTAATTTTGGGCGGTCCTTCAATTGTTCAATTACAGAAAGCTGAACATTTGGATCCAAGTTTCCCAACATAAGGAAATCACAATCTTGGTAGCTCTCTGGAACAACTGGCTTAAAATCTGCCAAAACATTAAGCTCTGTAACCAGTGTATCCCTTGAATTTAGGTCGTAATGATACTTTCCCGACCAGAAAAACGACTTCTCCCCTGCTTTTATTTGCAGTCCTTCTTGGGCGATTCCCCGCTGCTTCATGTCGGCCAAAAAGGCTTCTGGAAAGTCATCTCCTATAACAGAAATAAGGTTAGACTTCTTAACGAAGTAATTGGCAGCCAATGTAATATAAGTGGCAGCACCACCCACAACTTTGTCTGCTTTTCCAAACGGTGTTTCAATTGCATCAAAGGCAACTGTTCCTACTGCGATCAAACTCATAATAAAATTTTTTGCAAAGATATTGTTTTGAATCGAAGATTAGTGTAATATTGCACCCCGTTTGAATAAAACGGGAAAAACATTCCCCTGTAGCTCAGCTGGTTAGAGCATCTGACTGTTAATCAGAGGGTCGTTGGTTCAAGTCCAACCGGGGGAGCAAAGAAGTCTCGAGTAGTACTCGGGACTTTTTTATGCCTATTTAATCCCAGATCGCTCTGTTTCAATCAGAATTCTCAAGCCACCAAAAACGCCCCAATTTTCATAGGATCTACGCACAATTGTAGTTGTTAAATCTTCAGTTGAACCTCTTGTTGCATACATCCCCCCTGCGTGAAAAAAGAGGGAGCCAGCTATTTTATAAGACACAGAAGCTGCAGCTTGAATAACCCGATACCTCAAGCTTGCCGCTGACACACTTCCATCAGAACCTGTAAGCCTATCTGTAAACTGCTGATTTGAGTACCTGATATTTCCATCAATCCTCAGTTTCTTTGTGCGCAATTGCACCTCCATGCCCGCGTTTAAATCATTCCGTCCAAAATCACTATTGCCCAGATCGCCCCGCTGTTCATAGTTTAAGAAGGGAACCACTCTAGAGTTCTTATTGATGGGGAAAGAATACCCCGCAGAAGCACTTATAAACCTCCAATGGTGGGGGTTGTATGACACGTCAGGATTGAAGGGTAAGAATTGATCAGCTGATCCTCCAGGGAAGCTTGGATCTAAAATCATTGTGTTCTCCCAATCTATAAACCGTTGGTTTCCGAAAGAAACGCCGAAACCAAATCGCTGCTGCATAGCTCCCTTTCCAATGAAGATGGTGTCTGACACACCAAAACTCCACGTATTATGGCTCAAACTGGGCAGTGTCTCTTCATAAAAGCAGCTTAAACAGGGCTCATAACGCGCTCTATGAAAACGAGGTGTAACGAGCAACACATTTTGATCTGATTGAATTCCTGCTGAAAATTGAAGGACCAGGTCTGTGCGTGATTGGGGGATGAGGAGGTCGGTTGCAATGAGGTCCAATCCTAACTCTTCATAGCTCCCTAATCTGACTTCACCACGAGCAAAGAACCAATCTTCCGAGTCATAACTATAATTCATGGAGCTACTGAAGTTCCGTGTGTTAGCTGCCTTTATGTCTCTATAAGTGCGAAAGTGGGCCTTGTTCTCCCAGCGAATTTTATGCTGCTCGTTTTCGAATACAAAAGCGACGCAAAGCTGCTCTTCGTGGAAATAATCACTAACGAAAACAGTATCTGATTCCAATGAGTCTGGTCCTAAGAACTGAACGTCACTTGGCGCGCCATAAATATTCATCTGATATCCGTATACCGGGATTAGATCAATTTTGAGCGTTGATTGCGCATGAAGGACCATTGGGGTGCCTAGGAATAAAACAAGTGCCAGGAAAAGGAAGAATGGTTGTTTCCTTCTCAGTCCTATTGGGTTAGAAGAAACGTTCATTCAAAAAAGATTAGAGAAGGTTAATTCGTTTTCCAAGTTGGTCTTTGTATGACCCGCCAATTGGAAGTTCCTTGTCTCCGCCGTCTATGACTAAACCGTTTGAAGCTATGGCTATAATTTTATCCATGTTCACAATGAACGACCGGTGAACACGAAGGAAAAAGCGTTGCGGCAATTTCCGTTCAATGTCTTTCATGGTTGAGTGAATTGTATACTTCTCTTCCGTTGTATGAATCACTACGTAGTCTTTCAGTGCTTCAATGAAAAGTACGTTCTCAACTTTTAACTTTACAAGTGCTGAGTTGTGCTTTACAAAGAGGTATTCAGCATCGTCTTTGTGCTCTGTTATGGCTCGAAGCAAGTCTGCCTCAACCTTTAACTCCCTCTCTTTCTTGTGCTTGTGAATAGCCATTTCAATTGACGTATGAATATCAATTTCCTTGAATGGCTTCAAAATATAACCATGCGGTTCTGTAACTTTCGCTTTAGAAAGTGTGCTTTCGTCTGCATAGGCTGTTAAGAAAATAATAGGAATATCTATTTCCTTTTTGATCTCTTGCGCAGCCTCGATTCCTGTCATCTCTCCTTTCAACATAATGTCCATCAAAGCGAGGTCTGGTTTCAATTGCAAAGCAAGCTCAATTGCTTTTTCACCTGTATCAGTTGATCCAACAACATTGTAGCCTAACTTCTTAAGGCTTCGCTCAATGTCTTTACGAACAATGCTTTCATCTTCGGTAACGAGAATATTAACTGCCATGGGAAAAGGGTGGATTATTGCTTGTCAAAAGTAAGTAAAAACCTTGTGCCCTCTTCGTTTCTAATTTCCATGGTTGCATCTAACTGCTCAACAAGTGCATGAACAAGGTAAATACCTAGTGAGTCTGACTCTTCTGGATTGTAATCTTCTGGCATTCCAACACCATTATCTCCTACTTCCAAGTGAATTTTTCCATCTCTTTCTTTGATGGTCAACCTGAGTTCACCCTCTTTTCGACCTGCATAGGCATACTTCATGGCATTACTCACTAACTCATTAATAATCAAACCACAGGGAATGGCTTGATCAAGTTTGAGGTAAATCTTATCGAAATCTGTTTTCAGCCTAACCTCACACTCTTTAGAACCGTAAGATTGGATAATACTTCCTGTGAGCGTTGAAATGTACTCAGTAAACTCAATGGAAGAGAAGTCTGATGTTTGATACAAGGTTTCATGAATGTAACTCATGGTCTTGATCCTGCTTTGGCTTTCTTCTAAAATAGCCAGCGTTTTTTCGTCATCAACAAAGGAAGACTGAAGGTTGAGTATGCTCGAAATTACTTGAAGGTTGTTTTTTACACGGTGATGAACCTCCTGTAAAAGCACTTCTTTTTCTTTCAATGAATCTAGAATTCTTCGGTCAATTTCTTTTCTATCAGTCATGTCATAAGCAAGGCAACTTACTTCTTTCAGTTCATTATTTATGTTTACTGGATTGACAAATATTTGCAGCCAGAGCTCTGTTCTATCTGCGGTCATAAGTGGCAATTCGAATTGAGTTGCTGTCCCGTCAAATGCCCTTTCGAAGTCCTTTATTTGCTGTTGGTGCGCGTTTTCATTCAAATTTTTCTCTAGCAAACAAAGCACTGGATCTCCTATCTCTATTTTGTCATCTAAATCAACGGATACCCACCGTCTAAAATTATTATTAGCAGAGGTTAGGCAGCCTTCAATGTTCATGGTCCACATCATCATATTCTCTGTAGAATTGAAGATGGACTCTAATTTAGCACCTTGGTCTATTGCTTTTCTTTCCTGCTCTCTGAGGTCTGTAATGTCTCTGTATATCGCTCTAATTCCGTCTGGTTTTCCATTTCTTTCTTTGACACTGCTATCTCCGTAGACATTCAGAATTTTACCCTCTTTTGACTTAAACTCCAGTTCGATGGTCTTCCCTGCGAAACTCTTCATGGGGTTTTCAAGGGCAATTTTCGGAGAGTGAACTACATCAGACAACCTCAATGAAAGCAAGTCTGTCTTAGTATATCCGAGGGTTCTTAGAAAGGCCTTGTTGGCGTATTTAAAGTCTCCTGCTGTATTAATTGAAAAGATAAAGTCAGAGGCGTTCTCAAATAAATCTCTGTAACGCTCTTCACTTTCTCTTAGCTTTTGCTCTGCCTTTTTAAGCTCTGTAATGTCTCTGGAAACCCCCATAGAACCAACAACTACGTCATCTTCATTTCGAATAACACTGGCTGAAAGCAAGCTTGTAAATCGCTTATTCTTCTTCGTTATATTGTCTATTTCTCCTGTAAACGATAGATCCTTCTTGACACGTGATTCAATTTTTTTATACTCTTTATCCGTTTTGTAGAGCATCCTTAGCGGCTTACCCACTACTTCTTCAAAGTCATAACCAAATTGTTCTTGAGCTGCCGGATTGAATTCTGTAATTAACTGCTCTCTATCTACCGCTATGATCATGTCAATAGAGCTTTGGATGATATTTCTTCTGAAATTCTCAGCTTCTCGCAATTTCATTTGTGTGAGCTTGTGCTCCTCGATTTCACGTTTAAGCACTACGTTAATTTTCTCGGCAATTTGCGCACGCATTGTTTCTTGCATGAGCTTCATTCGCATACTTAGGTTGTTCAATGTAACTTGAACAGACGGACGGTTGTCATAAACAGTGAGGGTTGGTTTAAACCCAACCTCTACATAGTTTCCTTTGCTATCAATGATTTTGTACTCGCGGTATTCTACTTCTTCTCCCTCTCTTACTACTTCAAGGTCTTGTTGAATGCTCTTCCTTAATTCTTCTGGGAAATAACCGCTAAAAAGCTCATCAAAAACATCATCCTCATCTTGATATTTCAGCAACAGCAAACCGCTATGATTCACATATTTAATGCGACCATCAATCAGAATAAAGATTCCATTCGGTGAGTTTTCAACCAAAGATTTAAAACGCTCTGTACTTTGTTCAAGTTCTTGCTCTGTTCGCTTTCTAGATGTTATATCATAGAAAAGATAGACGTTCATTTCTACTTGCTGGTATTCAATCTTACTTCCTCGCGCCTCCAAAATAAGTATTTGACCATCTTTGCTTTTAGACCAAATTTCCTTTCGTTCTTCGTTTGGATTAGACACCAATAATTCCATGCGTTTAATGTCTGTTTCAGACATAAACTCTTCAATATTTTTACCTAAAATTTCTTCTGCATTTTTGTATCCAAACAGACGTGAGAATTGCTTATTGCAATCTCTAATTTGCCTGTCAACAAGGAAAACAATTCCCTCAATAGCAACATCAGAGAGTAGTTTAAATCGTGTCTCACTTTCCTTTAAAGACTCTTCATAGAGCACTCTTTCTGAAACATCTCGTACAATAACTTGCTTGACCTTTTGACTACCCAAGGAAGAATTAGTGATTGTTACTTCACTGTAAAAAAGTGATTTATCTTTTCTTCGAGACAAGGTTCGAAGTTTACATGTTTCCCCGTTCTTGAGTCGTTCCAATTTGAGCTGAAAAACTGCGTAATCATTCGCTGATAGCTGAAATAAGCCAGTTTTTGGATCAAAAATATTCAACTCGAAAAGTTCGTCCTCGTTGTAACCAAAAATTTCTTGGCATCTTCTATTGACTCTTCCGGTAGAATTTTCCACTATTAAAAGAAGGGCATCAGGAGAAGAATAAAAAAGTGATTCGAAACGATCTTTGTTCTGTTTCTGTTCTGTAATATCTACAATGGTGCCTACAATGCTTTGTTGGCCATTTTGTTCTAATATGAAGGCATTCTCCATGCACCAAGCAACGCTTTCGTCTTTACGCTGATAGCGTATTTCCCAATTGACAAGTTTTTTCTGCCTTACGAGTGCTTTCAAAAAGTCATTCCGATCCCCTTCATGAACGTAGAGTTCACAGCCTTCTTTCCCTATTAGTTCCTTTGTTGTGTAGCCCAAAATATCACTAAAGGCCTTGTTGAAAGCTAAAAGCTGACCATCTATATTGGTTTCATATATCCCAGCAACATTGTTTTCAAAAACCATGAGGGCTTGTCGGCCAGGAAAAGATAAACCAGCCATTCGTAAAGTTAGAAGGCAAAGGTTCGGTGTATTAAAACAGGCGGAAGCACTTACTTCTAATCCGTTTTTAAACTTTATTTGTTGGAAAGGCTTTTCTTTCAACTGGTGGAAAGCCTCCTTGGAAAAAGTGGTAATGTTCTCTGGAAAAGCAGAAATACTTTGTGCATGTGAGAGGCCAAAAAGTACATTCAAAAACCACTCAGCAGATTTATTGATGCTGGATGGCCGCTCTTTAACCATATCGAAAACAACATAGGCTTCCGAGCTATTGTCAATCCATTCTTTTATTTTTTGTTCCATGCAAAAGGAGATTATTCCTCAAAATTTTGTGGCAGTTTAGCACCGTCTATTTTTATTTTTTCTCCGCTCTTAAAGTTGATTACCATTAAGAGCGCTCCAACTTCATCGTAATACTTCCAATTCCCCTCTTTTTCTCCCGATTGATATTTTCCTTCTTCCTTACTGTTCCCATTTGCATACCAATATTTATGCTTTCCAATGGGAATTCCACTCAAATACGACCCTTTAAATAGTTTATTTCCATTCTCATGAGTAAATAACCAATCTCCAGTTGGTTCACCATCAATAAAATAAACTTCTTCCTTGTGGTCATTAACATGATAGAGCCACGGACCATTTTTGAGCCCATCAATGTATTCCCCTTTTTCTAGCACACTACCCTCTGAATTATACTCAATAGAGAGTCCGTCTTCTTTTCCTCTGCGGTAACCCTCTTCTCTTTCGGTTTCACCACTTTCAAAGAACCACGTCCAACTGCCGTTTGCTAGACCACCTCTGTAATTGCCTTTTTGCTCTTTCTTTCCAGAAACAAAAAAGAACGACCAAGGTCCTTCACGCTTACCGTCTATAAAAGCCCCTTCTGCTTTTAATTCTCCAGTAGGATAGAATAGTTTCCAAGGACCTTGTTCTCTACCTTCCGCATCTATAATACCTTCACCAAGTTTTACATTTCCATCATACAAGTAGGCAGTTGTTATTTTACCCCCTTTATCATACTCACGAAACACGCCTTGCTTAGATCCATCGCGGTAACTCCCTACTAATTTTAAACCTCCTCCTGGATAATATTCCTTCCGTATATCAAGCATTACGGTTTCACTTGCATCAATGATCAGCTCTCCACCAACGTATTTTTCAATTCGATCAAGGTTATCTCGCTTATCATAAAATTTGAAAATTCCATTCCTAATTCCATTTGTAAAATAACCATCCATTTCCACCTTTCCATTCGGATACAAATCAACCCAGTAACCCGTTTTTTTTCCTGTTTTATTTTTTCTATTCAGTTTTTCTATGCTCCTAATAAATCCTGAATTGTAATTCAAGTAAGTGATGATCCGTCCATCTTTTGCATATTCAAAACCTCTACCTTCCTCTTTATTTTCTAAAAAGGACAAGGTTCTATACAACTCCCCTGATTCATAAAAATAGTTGGCTTCACCTCTTTTCAAATCTTCAACCCAGGGTATTTTAGCTATTAAATTTCCATTCTCAGAAAAGACCATTTCTATTCCCTTTCGTAGGTCGTTTTCGTAGACTAGAATCCGCTCTAATTTTCCATCTTCTCTGTAAAATTTCCATTCATCCTGGAGTAGCCCATTGCTCCTATTTCCTTCTGTTTTTAAGCTTCCTAATTCGTAATATGTTTTCCAGTATCCCTCTGGTTTTCCGTTGATTAAGCTCCCTTCACTAGACAAAACACCGCTGGGATAAAAGAACTGGGTAAAGTGAATTGAAGCCGTGTCTATTTGCGCTTCCAAAGAAAGCGATAGAAAAAGGAAGAACGAAATTCCAGTGGTAAAGTTTATTAACTTCATTAAGTACTATATATCTTTATTTATATAAAAGAAATGCAATAGTAGTAGGGGTGTTCATTCAGTGTATAAAAAGGAGGTAGTTTAGTTGATAAAGTGACTTTTCAACAGAACTAGTCTCGTTTTGAACATGTTTTGAACCTATTTACTTGTTGATTTACAGTACGTTCATGTAGTTGTAAACAAGGTAGTCCCTAAACGTTGTTTTAATATGTTTCAGTCTAAACCAAGGTATATTTTTGTGGATAGCCTGTTGACGATTTTTCGATAAGTAGTTTCAAAAATTAGGTGATTGTTCATAAGCTTGGTTACCTGCATTATTATTTCAAATTTCCTAGAGAAAGATTTCAGATGTTGTAGCCATGTAATTAACATGTTTTAAACAAGATGTTGACAAGATACACCATCGGACTAAAAGCATGATAAGGAACACGAGGATTGCGTCTAAAAGCTGTTAATTTGATAACAAAATAGGTGCCATGAAAATAGTTATTGGAAGTGATCATGCGGGATTTGAGAGGAAAGAGTTCATAATCAATTGGTTAGAATCTAATGGACATTCAGTAATAGATAAGGGCACTTACTCTGATGCCTCTGTAGATTACCCTGATTATGCTCATCAGGTTGCATTGGATGTTCAAAATAAGAATGCAGATCAAGGTGTGTTAATTTGTGGTTCTGCAAACGGGGTTGCAATGAGTGCTAATAAGCATAGTAATGTGAGGGCCGCAATATGTTGGGAGGTTGAAATAGCTTCTTTAGCGAGGGTTCATAATGATGCTAATGTATGTTGCATACCCGCTAGATTTATTGATGAGGCGAAAACAAGGGCTATATTAGAGGCTTATTTTGAGGCAGTTTTTGAAGGTGGTAGGCACGAAAGAAGAGTAAATAAAATTGCATGTTCATGAAAAATATAGTGTTTTTATTCGCGCTGGTAGCGATTAATACGGCACCAGTTATTGCTCAGGATTCTCTGGCAATGAAATATGGTAAAACAATAACACCAGAGGAGCTGAAAGAGCACTTGTATATTTTAGCCGGTGACAAGTTTGAGGGGAGAGAGACGGGTAAGAAGGGTCAAAAAATGGCGGCTGATTACATTGCTAATTATTTCAGTACGTTGGGGATTGACCCACTGGAAGATGGTAGTTATTTTCAATCGTTTCCCTTAAAGTCTGAACGCGCAGTAGAAGCCCAAATATCAATTGGGGATGTGGTTTTGAACTACATAGATGATTTTTATTTCTTCCCAGGGTTTGATGTCAATACGATAAGTGGGGATGCTATGTTCTTGGGTTATGGGATAGAGAGTGATTATTACAATGATTATGAAAACGTTGATGTAAAAGATAAAATCTTATTTGTGTTGCCGGGTGAACCAATAAATAAGGATGGTATTTCACTTGTTACACAGGAGAGTGGTGTGAGTGAGTGGTCTGGTGATTGGAGGGTTAAGCGTGAGGCGGCGCAGAAAAAAGGGGCAAGAGCGCTCATCGTATTGAATGAGGATTATGACGAGTACCTTGGAAGGGTTAAGTACTGGTTAGAAAATCCTGGTATGCGCTTAGATATGGAGAGAGAGGAGAGAGAGGAAGTGCTTCCTACGCTGTTCATCAAATCATCAGGTATGGCAAAACTTTTCAAAGAAGGAAGGGCTGGGAAGATTGATAAACTGAAAAGAAAGATTATTCGAAAACATGTGCCGCTTAGTAAATATTTGAAAAAGCCGGTTGCGATAAAGATAAAACGTGAATTAAAGGAATATACTTCAGAAAATGTTCTTTGTTATATTCCGGGATCCGATTCACTTTTGAAGGAGGAGGTAGTTGTAATTACGGCGCACTATGATCACATAGGTAAACAAGGTGAGGAAATTAACAATGGTGCAGATGATGACGGTTCTGGCACAGTTACAGTAATGGAGATAGCTCAAGCGTTTAAAATAGCTACTAATGAGGGTAATGGCCCACGTAGAAGTGTATTGATTATGACGGTTTCTGGCGAAGAAAAGGGTTTGTTGGGGAGCGAATGGTATGTGACGCATCCCGTTTTCCCACTGAAGCAGACAGTAGCGAATTTGAATGTTGACATGGTGGGCAGGATAGATGCTGAGCACGAAGACGGGGAATACATTTATTTGATTGGATCAGACAAGTTAAGTACAGAGCTCCATGCGATAAGCGAGAATGCGAATGCGGTGTATACAAATTTGGAACTTGACTATACATATAATGATCCACAGGACCCGAATCGTTTCTATTACAGGTCTGATCATTACAATTTTGCGAAGAACAATATTCCAGTGATTTTCTATTTCAGCGGAGTCCACGAAGACTATCATCAACCAACTGATACTCCAGATAAAATCATGTATGAAAAGACAGCGAAAATAGCACAATTGATTTTCTATACAGCTTGGGATTTAGCTAATAGAGATCAACGCATTGTTGTGGATGTAATCAGTGATTTTGAGTAAGGCCGCTGTTCATTAATCGGAAATAGAACGGAACACTTATGAGTGATGCTGGAATGCTGCATGCTAAGATAAATGTGACCAATAGTTCTTCTTCAAACCAGTGATTGAAACCTTGATTGGTATGATCGATGATGTACATCGTCATATATGTGAGTGTTCCGATAGAAATGAGAAAACCTAGCGGGAAGAGAAAGTTAGTAAGCACTAAAGGTAGTTTTTTTGATTTTTTAATATGGGCCATAAGAAGATGTTCGTCCAGCACTTCTGGTTGATCTTCGTGTTCATAGAAACGACTCCATAAGAAATAGACGTTGGCTCCATTTAGGAGGTGCGTGAGGGCAAGGAGGTGGAAGTTAATAAGGTTATGACCTTCGGGATATAGAAAGGCGAAACTGATAAGGTAAAGTGCAAAATAGGGTATCGAAAGAAGAATTAGGTAGGCACCTAGATCTTTCATAGTACGGTTTCTGCTAATAAGGTATGTACAAGTTCTTCAGTAGATGATTTGAAGGCATCATATTCCTTTTCGGCACCAGGACCATAGAATCCGGTATGTATGCGTTGAACCTTTCCTGTTTTATCAATGAAAATAGACGTAGGGAAAGACATTATATGATTGAGCATAGGGAAAACGTCGTTGGCGGCACTTTTCGTTGCTCGCCCGCCGAGGTAAGGTATAAATTTGAGATTCAGTTCTCGCTGGTAGGTTTTAAGCCTAGAGATGTTTGTATCAAAATCTGCCGAAGCTTCGAATGCTACAGGTATAATTTGGAGACGTTCGTCGTTGATTGATTCTGCGAGTTCGTTGTAATACCTCGTTTCATCAAGGCAATTTGGGCACCAAGTCCCGATAATTTGTATGATGGTAACTTTACCGGTGTAGTCAGGTGTGCTGAAAGTTTTGATGTCGCCATCGAGTCCCATAGTGCTAAAAGTAAAGGGACCGTCAGTAATTTGATACGTGAGTGAATCTGGGTCAGTAAGAGAGTATGAGTCGTTCCGGGAAGCCTCAAATGACTCTGACCAGTGCGTGCCACTTTTGAATGTTCCAAATGAAAGTGAGTCTGCAGTCATGGTCATGTTGAAGTGGAAAACATGGCTACCATCGAAGCACTGTAGAGTTGCGTGATCTATATCTAAGGATCCTTCAAGGAACCTGTAATCTCCGGTTTCAGTTAAGAAAGTGCCCTTGAGTTGGTTTCCGGCTTGGTGAACAATTCCAACGGCGGGATATTCATCTTCAGTATCCGGACTAAAACGCACGGCGTATCTTTGTGAGCGGGCATTGGCCCAGTCAATTCTAGTGATTTCAGTGTCTTTCGTCATGACGAAATCAATTGAATAATTACCTGATCGGCGAGGGTTGTACCATTTTCCGGAGATGGTGGTGTTATTTTGAATTTGGCCTATAAAATGCGTGTGATAAACAGGCATTTCAATGTAGATTGTGTCACTGGTCACTACTGATTCGCTCTCAATGCGTTCTTCTGCATTGTGAAAAACAAACTTGAGATCATCAGTTAAGGTCAGATGTTGAACAAGTGAAGTACCATCCAGATCCATTGTCATGGTCCAAGCACCAGCAGTTAGAGCTGGTGTGGTTGCAGAGGAGGTATCGTCATGCTGAGAGGTTTGACACCCTGCGATACACAAGAGTGCCAAAAAGAAGAAGCTAAGGCGCATAGAAGGTGAAAATAGCAAAAAGCCCTGACATATTGCCAGGGCTTGTTGTCAACTTTATAGGTCAAATTTGATTCCTTGCGCTAATGGGAGTTTAGAACTGTAGTTTATTGTGTTGGTTTGTCGGCGCATATAGGCCTTCCAAGCATCACTTCCAGACTCTCGTCCGCCGCCCGTTTCTTTTTCGCCACCGAAGGCTCCACCAATCTCTGCTCCTGAGGTACCAATGTTAACATTGGCAATTCCACAATCAGAACCATTGTTAGAAAGAAAGTGTTCAGCAGTGCGCAGGTTGTTTGTCATAATTGCTGATGATAGACCTTGCCTTACTCCGTTTTGTAGAGCTATAGCTTCATCAACATTAGAGTAGGTCATAATGTACAAGATAGGAGCGAAGGTTTCTTCTTGAACAATGTCATAACTATTCTGAACCTTCGCGATAGCAGGTTTAACATAACACCCTGATGCGTGGTTTGGGCTATCGATAACACCGAAGTCTGTCAATAGTTCTCCACCTTCTTTCTTCACTTGCTCAATAGCGTTGAGGTAAGCGTTAACGGCATCCTTGTCTATAACGGGACCAACGTGGTTGTTTTCGTCCAAGGGATCTCCAATGCGAAGTTGGCCATATGCAGAGATGAGGTTTGATTTCACTTTTTCGTAGATGTCGTTGTGCACGATTAATCTACGTGTTGAAGTGCAGCGCTGACCAGCGGTACCAACGGCTCCAAAAACAAGGGCGGGAATGATCATTTGCAGATCTGCGTCTGGTTCAATGATCACGGCATTGTTTCCACCGAGTTCCAGCAGAGATGTTCCTAATCTAGCGGCAACGGCTTGTCCAACAATCTTACCCATACGGATAGATCCGGTGGCACTTACCATAGGCACGTTTTTGTCATTAGACATCATTTCACCAACCTTATAGTCGCCATTGATGATGCAAGAGATTCCGTCTGGGAGATCATTAGCAGTAGCTATTTCGTTCCAGATGTTTTGACATGCAATGCTGCAAAGTGGCGTCTTTTCTGACGGCTTCCACACGCAAACGTCACCACAAACCCAGGATAGTGCGCTATTCCAGCACCATACTGCTACAGGAAAGTTAAATGCGGAAATAACACCTACAATTCCAATCGGATGCCATTGTTCGTACATTCTATGTCCAGGACGCTCAGAGTGCATTGTAAGTCCATACAGCTGACGAGACAACCCTACGGCGAAGTCACAGATATCAATCATTTCTTGAACCTCACCTAAACCTTCTTGGTAAGACTTGCCCATCTCATAACTTACGAGAGCGCCAAGAGCTTCCTTTTTAGCACGAAGCGCATCTCCGAATTGACGGACATAGTCACCTCTTTTGGGAGCTGGATAATTTCTCCACACCTTATAAGCCTCTTGGGCTACTTGTGTTACTTTGTCATAATCAGCTGCGGTAGCAGTTGATATCTCTGCTATTTTTTCTCCATTCGTGGGAGAGTAGGAGGTGATCATTGGTCCAGAACCAAAATGGTTAATTCCGGTTGAGACTCCTTTGTTCTGTGCTTGAATTCCAAGCTCGTTAAGAACTTGGGCAATGTTGATTTGAGTTGCTGTTTCCATGCTTGATTTTTGGTATGTGCAAAGGTAATAAAAAGGGACAAGGGGTGAAACGTGTAAAACACTAAGAACCAGCGGGTTATAATTACCGCATAAACACGCCATATTTAAACGTTCTTCGGTTTTGAATACCAAGGGTGCGGCGAGGCGCGTGGGTTCAGCTGTGGGCTTAATATGAACTAAACGAGCGTTCCACGTGGAACGTTATCTGCCTAAGTAGACTAGGAGGACAGATATGTCTGCCGGGCTGACTCCAGAGATTCGTGAGGCGTGCGCAATTGTTCTAGGTTGAGCGTCGGTTAATTTGTTGCGTGCTTCAGCGCTGAGGCTTGTCAATCGATTAAACTCAAGGTCTGCAGGAATGGCTATGTTTTCAAGACGTGACATTTTTTCAGCCATCTCTTTTTCTTTCTGTATGTAGCCTTCATACTTCATAAGAACTTCTGTTCCTTCAAGCACGCTCTCTTTATATGGAGCGTCAATAAGGTGAGCTTTGAGCATGGAAGATCCTTTTCGCAAGAGCCCAAGGTTCATGTGCGGGCGGGTTATGAGGGAGTCAAGTTTAACTTTTTGAGCTATCGGGGCACTATTTATTTCAGCTAGAACTGGATTGATTTCTTCAGGAACGGCACTTGTTTTGGTTAGGAAGTTTCTCAGGGATTTGACAGATTTGAGTTTCTCTTCAACTCCATTCATACGTTCATCAGATGCTAAACCAATGGCGTGAGATCGAGGTGTTAATCGTTCATCGGCATTGTCTTGTCTAAGCAATATGCGGTATTCTGCACGAGAAGTAAACATCCGATAGGGCTCATCTGTGCCCTTTGTTACCAAATCATCGATGAGTACACCAATGTAAGCTTCGGATCTTTCAAGTACAAATGGCTCTTTGTTGTTGATCTTAAAGTGGGCATTCATTCCGGCCATGAGTCCCTGGCAAGCCGCTTCTTCGTATCCGGTTGTTCCATTTATTTGTCCTGCAAAATAGAGACCAGGAACGAGCTTAGTCTCAAGAGTGTGATGCAATTGTGTTGGAGGAAAGTAATCATATTCTACCGCATAGCCGGGCCTGAACATTTTGGCCTTTTCAAACCCAGGAATTTGTTGCATCGCCTTAACTTGAATGTCTTCTGGGAGGCTGGTTGAGAACCCGTTGACATAGATTTCTACGGTATCCCAACCTTCGGGTTCTACAAAGATCTGGTGGCGGTCACGATCTGCAAAACGATCGATTTTATCTTCAATTGATGGACAATAGCGCGGACCTTGACCTTGGATTCTGCCGTTAAACATCGGGCTTCGATCAAACCCTTCTCTGAGTATATCGTGTACAGTTGGGTTTGTATAGGTTATGTGGCAGCTGCGTTGTTTAAGTATGGGATGACGTGGCAAATAGGAGAACATTCTAGGGTTTTCGTCGCCCGGTTGCTCTTCCATTTTTGTGTAGTCAAGTGACCGGCCGTCCACTCTTGGAGGAGTGCCTGTTTTCATTCTACCTGTCTTAAAACCGAGGTCTTCGAGTTGTTTTGTAATACCATGAGCTGCGCGTTCACCAGCTCTCCCGCCACCATAATTTTTTTCACCAAGGTGAATCAAACCATTCAAGAAAGTTCCATTGGTTAGGATCACTGATTTGGCTCTGATCTTAACTCCTATGGTTGTTTCTACGCCTACGCAAGTGCCATTTTCAACAATAATTCCTACAACCATATCTTGCCAGAAATCAACATTGGGCGTTTGTTCAAGTCGATTTCTCCAGTCAGTTGCAAAAAGAAGTCGGTCATTTTGAGTACGGGGACTCCACATTGCTGGACCTTTTGATAGGTTCAGCATTCGAAATTGGATCGCAGACTTGTCTGACACTAGGCCACTGTAGCCTCCAATGGCGTCAATTTCACGAATGATTTGTCCTTTGGCAATGCCACCCATAGCGGGGTTACAAGACATTTGTCCAATGGTGCCCATATTCATAGTAATGAGGAGTACTGTTGAGCCTAGGTTGGCGGCGGCAGCAGCAGCTTCATTGCCGGCATGTCCTCCGCCAACAACAATAACGTCGTAATTTTGAATCATAATAAGATGTGTTCCACGTGAAACAATGTGTCCTAGAAGGAGCGCAAAGTTAAGCAGTAATCTTCTTTAGAACGCATGATTGCTTGTTCTTCAGGAAGTTTGTCTTGGTATCCTGCAAGGTGCAGAACTCCGTGAATGAGGACTCGATGCAATTCCTCTTTCACAGAGACCTTTAATTCAGCAGCATTTGCGCGAATGCGATCTATGCTAATGAAGAGGTCACCAGACAAGAAATGGTCTGAAGAATAGTCAAAAGTGACTATATCAGTTTCATAATCGTGATCGAGATGTTCCTTGTTGAGGGCACGTAGGTAGGGGTCAGAGCAGATAATGTAGTTCAAATCTCCAAGAGTCTCCCCTTCGTTAATGACACAAGCAAGCACCCATTCTCTAATGCGGGTTTTGTTTTTAACGACGTAGGAAGAGTCTTCTAGAAAAAAGTGAATAGTGTTCACTTTAGAGCGCTTCAAATTCAAGTTGCACAAGCTTTCCATCATCCAAGAACTCGCAGTGATCTGCAAGGTTTCGCATGAGGAAAACACCTCTGCCGTTAGGTTTTTCTCTGTTTTCTGGGGAAGTAGGGTCAGGGAGATTCTCATAGTCGAAACCAGGGCCTTCGTCCTCAATAAAGAAGCGCAAGATTTTCCCTTCGATTTCATAGGCCACACGCACCTGTTTGGATGCATCCAGCTTATTCCCATGAACAATCGCATTATTGACTGCCTCAGTAAGGGATATTAAAATATTCCCATAGTGGTCTTCCTTGACATCCTTTGCCTCGCAAATTTCGTCAATCAAATTCTCTACTACTGCGATGTTCTCAGTAAGTGAAGTGAATTTTATCTCTTTACCCATTTCAGGCATGATCATGTCCAGTGGTGGCTTTAGCGATCTAAATTATTAAAATAATCGTTGACCTTGTCTTTATAATATGGCTTTAGCGAAGGAGGCATTGTTCGTAACAATTCTATTTCCTTCTCTTTTTGCTTTTTGTACTCTTCCAAATTTGCTGGAGTCCCCCGTAGTTGTTGACTTCCAGACTGTGACTTTCGTTTTTCTTCCTGTCCTCGTGTGCGCTCCGCTTCTTCTGCTTCTAACAAACGAATAAGGATATCTTCTTGTCTCAGGAGGGTCTCTTGCGTAATGTTCTTATTAACGATGTCTTCCTCAACTTGTTCCATTTCTTTGGCAATTTGTTTGATGCCATTTCCTGAGCCTGAACCGTCTTGGTTCAGATCCTGCCCCATTTTATCCATCATCTGCCTGATAGCAGCTTGTTTAGCCGCCATTTGGGCAAGTTCTTTACTCATACCTTCTTTGCCGTTCTTTCCTTCGCCCTTGCCAGATTTTCCGCTTTTACCCATAGCGTCTTTCATTTCCTCTAGCTGTTTGCTCAGCGCTTTCTGCATTTTCTTGAGGTCTGAGGTTTTATTAGAGGGTTTTGGCGCGCCCTTGCCACCTGGTTTTTCACAGTTTCCTGTTCCAGGTTTTTTACAAGCCATCTGACTCTGCATTTGTTGCAGGGCTTCATCAAGCAGCAACGCAAGGTTGTTGAAAGAGGTCATTACATATTGCTGGTTTCTGGTTACTTCTGGTGTTAGTCGTTCTCCAATATCAGCAATGGCATCAGACATGTGCTCGTTAACGAGGTTGATTTCTCTATTGACAATAGCCTCTATCTGAACCACACGCTTGCTCAGAGCGAACAGCGAGTCTTCAACCATTTTAGCGTCATCTTTTAGCTTCCGCTGCACTTGGCCGAATGTGACGTATTTTGGGTCATCCTTTTCAATCAATTTAAAGTTAGCCATGAGCTCCTCTTGGTCGAATGAAAGCGTAATGATGTTTTCAAGCAAAGCGCGCAATGCCTCTAGATCTTCCTCTGCGCTTTCCTCTTCGTTTTGAGCCATAGACTGCTCCATCTCCTGTGCCATCTCTTCCATCTCGTCAGCAGCGTTTTCCTGAGATTCTGAGGCTTTTTTGCTTTTCTTCTTTTCCAAAGATTCAGCACTGTCTTTCATTTCCTCTTTGATCTTCTCTTCTTGCTCACTGGTATCAGGTAAATCTTGTTTGTCTTCTAGCTCCTCGTTCATTTTCTCTAGTTCTTCCATCTCCTTTTGGAGCTCTTCGAACTTTTCATTCAACTTTTCCTGTTCCTTCTTGAGTTCTTCTGTATTGGCATCTTCCTCTTTACTCTCTTCAGCCAACTTTTGTTGTTCTTCAGCCAGTTTTTTGAGTTCATCAATGGTTTCTTCCATTTTTTGTTCAAACTCCAATTGCTTGAACTGCTCTAATGCTCTGTCAAGTTCCTTTTCAAGATCCTCCTGAGATAGCTCCATTTCCTCTACAGATTGTTGGAGCTTATCTTTGTCCATTTCTTCCATGAGTTTCTGAATGTCATCATAGAGCTTCTTTAACTCGTCAGTCATCACCTCATCCATTAACTTCTGCAGTTCCTTTTGCTTCTCTTGAATTGATTCGTTTTGTTGTTCGAATTCTTCTTGGCGGTCGTTTTTATCTTCATTTTGCTGCTGCACTTCTTCAATTTGTTCTTGCAACTTCTTCTGCTTATTCATCAGATCTTCAAGCTTCTGCTTTTCTTGCCATCCAACTTCTTCTTTTTGGAGTAAATCTTTTCGTAATTCTTCAAATTCTTTTTGAAGTTCACGGGCATCTTCCAGGCTTTCCTTGAGCTTATCTTTAATGTCTTCGTTTTCTTGATCTCTGTTATCTCGAACCTCATCTAAGGAAGGAGCTGCGTAAACTCTTTCTAGCGTTCTAGTAGATTTTGATCCAGTTACTCCGTCATTATCAAATATTTCAAAGAAGTAGCTGAGCTCTTCTCCTGCTTGAATTCCAATCTCCTGAAGTGCCCAGTGGTGAAAGAAACGGTCAGCAGTTGAACTTGGAACAGGAAGGTTAATGGTTTGACGTTGATTGACGTCGCGAGCTGAATTTTCACTCTTTGTAAATGTGTAGTTGAAGGTCAATCGCTTGAAACCATAGTCATCTTGAACTTCACCTGTGAAGAATACGTTTTTAGAGCGCACACTGTCTTTCTGTTCTTCAATTTGAATTGAAGGGTAGCGGTCAGGGGTTACATTTAACCGGTAGCTCATGCTATCCGAATTCGTTACGCGCGCATTCATTGGCATCAAGGAGTAGCTTGTGCCTTTTGTAGCTCGGGTTGAAGAGCTAAATCTATTTGGACCACTTGGGACCAGCGTTAAGACGCTATCTCCCATTCTCAAACGAAGTGATGCGGCATTCTTTGTGTTAAAATTCCAAGCTACTTCAGTGCCGGAAGGAACCGTGAAGTCTCCAGCATTTCTGAGCGTTTCGTCTTGGAGACCCGTATAGGCGGGGTAGTTTAGGGCTACTTCGAAATTCACGAGGACAGGCTTCTCTAGCATTTCAAGGCTGAAGGGCCCGAAATAAAAACCGTTGGCATAAAGCCTAAATTCTTGACTGGCATCAACGTTTCGGAACAAATAGTTGAAGGCTGTTTTTCCGTCGTTTGTCATCTTGAAACGATTGCCATTCAGCTCAATGTAAACCTTGTTTGGGATTTCCGATCCATTGGCCGCAACGAGGAGATTAAAATCTTCTCGTTCAGGAACTTCTAGTGATGAATTGGAGAGCTCCAATGAAAAAGGAGCTACGGGAACAATTTCTTCATTGAACCGCATCAAACGGTCAGTGGAGTCTTTCAATAAGCTGGGCGCGGCGAAAAGTAAAATGAGAATAACAGCCAAAGGCGGTAAGGCATATTTGAGGTATTTTTTGTTCTCACCAAGATCGATTGCAGAAGTAAATGGCACAGGGGAGAGCTCACTGGTTCTTTGCTCTATGCTTGCAGCAAGTAGGCTATCAGAATTAATGACACCTTGACTTTCTTGCAACTGCAGTGTGTTGATCAGCTTGTCTTTTACTTCCGGAAAGTGATTTCCAACTATGAGTGAAGCCTCTTTGTATGAGAGCGTCTTGCCCAAGCGAAATAATTTCAGCGTAGGCAAAATAATATACCACCCAAAAACAGTCAAACTTGTTAGAGCAAAAGCCCAAAAAAGCACAGTTCGTGTATTGGAACCAAACTTACCAACTGCTTCGAGCAGCGTGATGGCCAAATAAAAAGCTAAAATGATTCCAACGCTGTATATAACCCCTCTAAGGATGCGATTCTTGTAATATTTTCGAATGAAATCATCAAGCTTGTTGAGCAATGATGAGTGATTCTGCTTTCCCATTTTTCTTTTTCACCAGTCAGGGACGCGTTTCCCCACGTTAAAAATACGTAAATCCCCCTCCAGATGTTCTCACGAAAGTATGAACCTCAAGGAATTACGAAAATTTAACGCATTAGTACAACTCTTGTTTCTGCTGTAGTAAATTGATTGTCAGAGCTTAGCAAGTAAACTCCGTTTGGTAGATTACTTAAGTCCAAGCGTGAAATTCCACCAGAAAACGATTGTTGAAGTACCTGTTTCCCGGTCGCATCTGTCAAATTGATCAACCATTCTCCTGCTGGAAGGTCGAAACTCAGCCATCCAGTGCTTGGATTTGGCCAAGCAAGGAGCTGTAGTTTTGAAGTTTCTTGAACTCCAACGGCCACTTGGAAAACCTCAGAAGAAACCTCACAGCCATAAGAAGTGGTAATCGTTACTGAATAGTTCCCCAGCTCTGTGGCATCAATGATGTTGCTTGTTGCATTTTCTATCTCTTGGTCGTTGAAAAACCAAGTGTAAGAATCAAATCCGGCTCCAACTTCAAGGGTTTCGTTTAACGCATTGAAGACAAGGCTGATTTCAGGACAAACCACGTATTCACTACTCGTTGCCTCACAGCCAAATGTGCTGGTAACAGAGCACTGATAAACACCCGGTCCTAAAAGCAAAAGTGAATCTTGCGCCCCATTTTGAACGGTGTCTCCGTTAAAGGTCCACAGGAAGACATCAAGCGTTGGGTCATCATAGTCTAGCGCGTTTTCATCTTCGAGGAAAGTGAACTCAGCAAAGGGAATTGGGAAAACGATAACGGTTTCTTCGTTATTGAAAACATTGCTGATTTCGAGTGTTTGAGTTATGTTACCTTGAGAACCGCCGGCGTTGAAGGCAAGCGTACCCTCAGCCATTCCAAAGGATGTAGACCCTAAAAAGTCGTCTGCTGAACCAAATAGTCCGCCATTGTCTTGGTCGTAAATCGAAATGCTGTACGGAGGATTATCCAACAGCAAACCAATGTTATTCCAATTGCCAGATTCCACATCTGTAATGGCGTCTGAGGTATATACGGTTCCTCCGTCTGAATCTGTGATTACAAAGTAGGGGTCAGGGCTAAAGAACAGCTCTGTAAGTTCTTCAACATCGCCTGCCCAGCCTGACGCCAGGCTGTTGACTGAAACGGATTGGAGCACAAAGTTTTGAATGACGGTTTCTAAAGACACGGTATATTCACCGGGGTCAGCGTATGTTTGAGTAGGCGGAACCATCACATCACTGCTGTTGCCATTTCCGAAATCCCAGGTGTAAGAAGTGATTCCAGGAGCGCCATCAATGAGTGCTTCGAAGTTTGTTTCAACCACGCCACAACCAAAAAGATTGTCATAAGCGAAGGAAGTGTTTCCGCCTTCTCCTGCGATTACGGTCAGGGGCAACACAAAAGATTCGTTAATGGTTTGTTCAAAGCCCAAAGCTGAAACGAGTACCGTTACACCAATGCTCACCTCATATTCACCAGAAATTAGAGGGGTTCCACAAATGGTGGTGCAGCCATAATTGTCTCCGTTGCTTGGGTAATAGGTGTTGTTAGGGCTGTTCGCTTCGTAGTCTAGCCCGAATGGGATGCCTGAAACGGAGTTGATGACCACTTCAAGTAAACTTGCCTCTATTCCAGACTCAGGGTCAACAATGGTGCTTGGGAGGAAAAAGGTCACTACGGTTTCGTAGTAGGCACCCGCGGTGGCATCAGGGAGTATTTCAGGGCAAATCGCTGGAAAAAGGTCTTCAGAAACGCACGTTTCATCAGGAGTGCAATCAGGGCATTGGCCTTGTGCGGCAGCAGTCGCTAACGCGAAGAGTAAGAAGAGGAGTCGTTTCATTTTCATAAGGTTGAAAACTAAATTTACTACAATTTACAGAATGAACCGTATTCATTTTTTTCGATTTAACTCTGAGTTAATTCGGCGGGTCAAAATACCTAACTAACTTCGCGTATTCAGAAACAAATAATACATGAGATCTTTCGGTTTTGCTTTTCTTCTTTTTTGTTCCCTTTTGAGTTTCGCTCAAGGTGGAGGAACAATTGATTTTGACTTGGTAATCAACGAAGTAGACGTTGATAATCCTGGAACGGATGTACAAGAGTTTATAGAGCTTTATGGAACGCCAGGCGCCGTTTTAGACGGCTTGGTAGTTGTGAGCTACAATGGTTCAAATGACCAAGTTTATTTGCAATGGGATTTGGATGGCTATGCTTTGGATGACCAAGGCTTTTTCGTTTTAGGAAGTGCGGCCGTCCCTAACGTCGGATTGGTATTCGACAATAATCTACTTCAAAATGGTCCAGAAGCCATTGCGGTTTATTTGGGTGATGCAACTGATTTCCCGAATGGAACAGACCTCACAACCGTGAATTTAATTGATGCAATGATCTATGAAACCAATGACAATGAGGACTTAGGCCTGCTGATTTTATTGGAAGCAGGACAAACTCAGGTTGATGAAGCGGCCAACGGCAATTCCGGTGGAGATTCAATGTCTAGAGTTCCCGACGGAGGAACACCTCTGCTAACAGAAACCTATGCCATGCAAGTTCCCACTCCCGGTTTCACAAACGTATTGCAGTGTGATGGGGGAACAATTGAATTTGAGGAAGGAGGAACAGAAGAGCAGGCGTGTGTTGATTTAAACGAAGCCTTTTTAGAATTCATCGCTACAACTACTGCAGACCCGAGTGAATACATTTGGATCATTACAACAGAGTCAAATGTTATTGAAACATTCACCTTTGATCCTGAGTTTGATTTTACAGGACAGCCTGCTGGTTTTTGCAGAGTGTGGGGACTTTCTTTCAGCGGAGAACTTGACCTGTTAACCCTTGAACCAGGAGATCCTTTGTCAGGCGTTAGTGCTGTTGAATGTGCTTTTACCTCAGCTTCATTTTTAACGGTTGAGAAAATCACTTGCATTGCGCCTCTCTGTGATGGAGGTACAGTTACTTCTGATAACGGCACTTCTCCGGTGATTGTTTGCCTTGACGCCGCTAATACAGCTGTTACGCTGAGCTTTGCCACGGAGGCGCCTGACGCATCGTATGTTTACATCATAACAGATGAAAACAATGAAATCATTGAATTTGTAAACGACATTGAGTATGATTTTGGTGGGGTCGAAGAGGCCACATGTTTTATTTATGGCTTTAGCTATCTAGGTGATTTAGTGGGGTCTACTTTTGAAGAAGGAGATCCTGTATCACTTGTTCAGTCTACAGGTTGTGGGTCTCTTTCATCCAACGCCATTGAAATAGAAAAAGTACTTTGTGATGGAAGCGCTAGTTGCAGTGACCTATTCTTCTCTGAGTACATTGAAGGAAATAGTTCAAACAAAGCATTAGAGCTTTACAACCCAACGCCGTTCAATGTTGATTTATCAAACTATACCATTCAAACCTACAATGATGGCAGCACTGTTGCACAGAACAGTTTGCAGTTGAGCGGAACCCTTGCGTCAGGAGCAACATATGTTATTGTGAACTCTTCCTCTATTGCCTCGCTTCTTGTTCTTGCAGACATTACGAGTAACGTAACCTTGTACAATGGAAATGACGCAACAGTCTTGAGAAACAATGGCGAGATCATTGATGCAATTGGAATAATAGGAAATGATCCAGGAAAGGCAAACCCCTATCCTGTAAGTGGTGGTGAAGGAACCCTTGCTGAATACACACTTGTTCGTCAATTGACGGTAACAGAAGGAAATGAAAACTGGTCTATTGTTGCTGAGCAATGGGATGTATATCCCGTTGATACGTTTGATTTTCTTGGTGAGCACAGCATCATTCCGTGTGATTACAACGAGGAACCATCTGTAGGTTTCGCCACAACAACAATGAACGTAAATGAAGGAAACTTTGTGAATGTGGTTGTGAATGTGGCCTTTCCAATTATTGCCTCTGAAGTACAGGTAAACTACCTGGGAGGAACAGCTACTTTACTAGATGATTTCGAAGATGTCTTCCCAGTTGTTCTGAGTTTTCCAGAAGGTGATTTTTCTTCACAGAGTTTTTTCTTCCAAACAATTGATGACCTTGACCTTGAGCCTGGGGAAACAATTATACTAGGGTTAGAAGCGTTAACTGACGTGACTTTACTGAACACAGAGATGGTTATAAACATTCTTCCAAGTGACCAAGATATTCCGCTTTATTCCATCGGGGAAGTTTCAGGAAATTCTGAAACATTTGAAGCAGATTCGCTAAATATACTGTGCGAACTACGCGGAATCGTACATGGCTTAAATACCACTCCTGAAGGCCTTCAGTTTACCTTGATTGACGCAACAGACGGAATCAACATTTACAACGCAATGAACAGCTTTGGATATACTGTTCTTGAAGGCGATAGCATTCACGTAACAGGTATCATTGACCAGTTCAACGGGTTGACCCAGTTGGTGGCAGACACTGTTTATTTGATTTCCCAGGACAATGAGCTGAACGAGCCTGAATTGGTTGGAGAACTAGATGAAACCACAGAATCTCAGATGATTCAGTTGAAGTGCATTGAAATTGTTGATTTGGCAGAATGGACCAATGAAACGCCTGGGTTTACATTAACCATGACCGATGGAACAAATGAATATGATTTACGGATTGATGCTTCTTCTGATATTTTTGGAACAGACGCCCCAGAGGGTGTGTTTTCTATAATTGGTATTGGAGGACAGTTTGACTCTTCTTCTCCTTTTGACGAAGGGTATCAAATTCAACCTCGTTATTTGGCCGATATGTCTGGTTTTGTGACGGCAGATTTTGAGGGGCCAAGTGGAATCACCGTGGGCGAAGATGTTACGTTCACTAACTTGAGCCAAGGCGCTACTTCTTATCTCTGGAACTTTGGGAACGGATCTACAAGTGATGAGTTTGAGCCAACAACGGTGTTCAGTTCTGTTGAGTCTTACACTGTTATTCTTACCGCTTTCAGCGCAACCTGTTCAGATCAGTTTACGTTTGAGATAGACGCAGATGTGAGCGTTAACGAGTTTGAGGCAATTGAGCTGAAGCTGTTTCCTATTCCAGCCAACGAGGTGTTGAACATCCAAAGCAATTCACTTATTTCAAGTGTTGAGGTGCACGACTTGGCAGGAAGAGTAGTACTAAGTCAAAGTCTTGTGAATGGGAACAAACTTGCGCTTGACCTCCAAGGTATATCTGCTGGAAGTTATGTGCTGAAAGTTGCTTTTGAAAATGGGACGAAAGGGATGCGCTTCATCAAGCACTAATGTCTGCCGTTATTTGTTAATTTGAATTTCTGAGTTTATCTTTTGAGTTGTTTTTTTGCTAAAACTACGCGTTATGTTGAGGAAGGTTTTGGGATTCTTTTTAAACGGACTCATCTTTTCCGTGCCTTTGGTGATAACGGTTTTTATCGTTTATCAGCTGTTCAATTTCTTTGATGGGTTGCTGCCTGTTGAGAAGCGTTTTCCGGGATCAGGGATACTTGTGCTGCTCATTGTTATAACTACTATTGGATATTTGGGAAGCACTTTCGTAGCACAACCCATTCGCAATTGGTTCCACAATCTCATTGAGCGCATTCCTCTCGTGAAGACACTCTACTCTTCCATTACTGATTTGTTGAGTGCATTTGTTGGACAGAAAAAACGGTTCAATAGGCCTGTACTTGTGAAGATGTCAAATGAGACTGACTTGGAACGAATTGGTTTTGTTACAGATGAGGACCTGAGTTTATTAGATGGGTCCCAGGACAAAGTAGGGGTGTATTTCCCGCACAGTTACACCTATACGGGGAATCTTTGGATTGTGCCCAAAAGTCGCCTTACAGCGATTGACAAAAACTCATCTGATGTAATGAAATACATCGTTTCTGGCGGTGTAGCTGATTTTGAAGACGACCAAGATGAGCAGCAGAACTAAGAACCTTTTTTTACTCCACCTAATCATTTTGATTTTTGGATTTACAGGTATCTTGGGGAAACTGATCTCCATAGATGCACTTCCATTGGTTTTCTGGCGATGCCTCATAGGAGCTATCGCTTTGGGCATCTTCATGGCCATCAGAAAATCCATCAGATCGTATTCATTAAAGACAGCTGCGCGCTTTGCCGTCATCGGACTGATAACCGCGGCGCATTGGATTACTTTTTTCGGTTCAATTAAAGTTTCTACTGTGAGCGTGGCACTTGCTACGCTGGCCTCAGCTTCATTGTTCGTCTCGTTCTTAGAGCCGCTTTTTCATCGGAAGCGCATTGACCCAAAAGAAATCGTACTAGGGATCTTGGTGATTGTTGGGCTGGTGTTCATTTTCAGTTTTGAAACATCCTACAGATTGGGCGTTGTTTTGGCATTGATTTCTGCCTTTTTGGCGGCGTTGTTTTCTGTTTTGAATTCGCTGGAAATTAAAAAGTACGACGCCCTGAACATTTCGTTGTATGAGCTATCAGCGGCGGCAATTGGAACCTTTATTTTTCTTGCAATAAGTGGGAATGTAAACCTAGAATTAGTGCTGTTATCTACCTCTGATTGGGTCTACATGCTTTTACTTGGAACAATTGCTACCGCATTTGCCTTTGTGGTAAGTGTGGAGGTAATGAAAGTGCTGACCCCGTTTACAGTGGCCATTTCCATTAACCTGGAGCCGATTTATTCCATTGTATTGGCGCTAATCATCTTTGGCGATGAGGAGAAAATGACGCCGCAGTTTTACATTGGGGCGGTGATTATTTTGGGAGCTATTTTTGTGGAAGCTGTGCTCAAGCGAAAATCAAATCGCAAACAAATCGGAAGCAATTCTGTCTGACACCAGCCAAGCATTTTCAGTCACTCGAAACCGGCCGTTTATTTCAATCACACTGCCTTCTTTAACGAGGTCATTCCAGAACAGCGGTTCCACTTGGTCAGGCCGCAAACCATAGAGAGATTTGGACTCAGCTAAATCAATTCCCTCAGCAGTGCGGAGGCGCGTCATAATGTGCTCATTGTATTGATCATACCTGCTGAGCAGTTCTGTTTCGAAATAGCTTGCATCACTCTTTAACGCATTAATGTAGCGGTTGTTATTAGAGACGTTCCACCTGCGCGTTTTTCCATCAAATGAATGCGCACCGGGCCCAATTCCGAGGTAAGCGGCACCTTTCCAATAATTTCCATTGTGCCTTGACCGTTCTCCCGGCAGCGCAAAATTAGACACCTCATAATGTTGGTAACCTTGTTCTTTGGCGAAAGCGGTGAGTTGCGAATATTCGCCTTCAATCTGAACGTCAGTGGCCACCCGCTCAAGTCCTTTGTTCACTTTCACACCAAGAGCAGTTTTCTCTTCTACGGTTAAGATGTAAGCTGAAAAGTGAGGAACATTTAGCTTCTTTAACTCAGCAAGATTCTGAGCCCATTCATCAGCTACCCAATTTGGGAGGCCATAGATGAGGTCTACAGTTAGGTTTTGGAAGCCTATTTCGCGTGCTTCCCAGACCGCATTCAACGCTTCTTGGCTGTTGTGCGCCCGGTTCATCCATGTGAGGTCTGCATCATGAAAAGATTGTAGACCAATGCTCAATCTGTTGATTCCAATATCTTTCCAGTCTTGAAGGGCTGTTTTGGTGAGGTCATCTGGGTTGGCCTCTAACGTAATTTCGGCCTGATCAGAGACTGTAAATTCAGACCGCACTGTGGAAAGCAATTCTGCAATGTGCTTTGTTGAGAGAATAGAGGGTGTTCCTCCACCAAAGTAGATAGACTCAACGGTGGTCAGAGCTAATTCTGCTTTTCGTAATTCGAGTTCGCTCAGCATGGCCGCCACCATTTCTTCGCGCGTATTCAGCACCGTAGAAAAGTGGAAATCACAATAGTGACAAGCCTTTTTGCAGTAGGGGATATGAAAGTAGATTCCTGACACTAGTTGTAATCTTGAAGTACCTGTTTCAACCGTGGGTTTTCTTCCGCAGCAGCAATTTTGGTCAACGCAGCATTTACAAGCTCCATCAGAGGATTGGCAGCGCCTGAGGTGATTTCTGAAGCACTTAACCGCAACTTTACATCTCCCAGAAGTCTGTATGCCATCATTTTTACCGGCCAAGGATCTTGTCCTTCAGCAATTTGACTTACAAGCGCAATTGCTGGTGCTGAGGCCTCAACATCCAAGCGTCTCAAGTAAGACTGGTAGCGCGCTATTAAGGGGTATTTGTCATATCCCTCTTTTGCACGAATTTGTGTTTCGAAAAACGATTGTCCATAAGGCGCCTTCGTTTCAACATACACATCAGCGAGGGCCATTAAAACGTCTGAATTGGTCGTGTTTTCAAGTTTTTTTGCCTCTGAAATGGCCAGCTCAGGGTTTTTCATTGCAAGAGCGTGAAGCGCAGCGGCGTTCACATAGTAAGATAACTCTTTGTTGATGCAGTCAAGCAGAAAGGCTTCATCAAGCTGTTCTGGCCCAAACTCACCCATGAATTCCAAAGCAGTGGATTTGGTATATGTTTTCGGGTCAGATTTCACGATGTTCTGAATGCGGTCAAACGCGAGGTCACTAATGCTGTCTTTTTCTGCAAGGAAGTCAATGGCTTTCGCTCGAACGAACCAAAAATCATCAATAAGGCCATTTTCAAGTACTGAGTAAAGGCTGTTTCCACCCTCTTCCTCATTTGCTTCGCGAAGCGCACTGAAACGACTTTGGAAATCTCCTCCAGTGGCGAACTGCTTTTGATAGGAGTCAAGAGCGCGCGTGTCATTAATCACAGCAAGTAACCTCTTTTCAGGATCTACATTAATCCAGTCTGGTTTTTCAGCTGCATCAAATGCGAAAAGCTGCTCATATTCAGTCATCATCACCTCTTTTCGAACCACCTTATCACCCATGTGAAGGTCAATGGTGATAGGCAATTGAAAGAGCGGATAAATCTCAAGGTCTTGTGTTTGAGTAATAACCACTTGCTGCACAAAGGTTTCATCATCATAGAAATAGGTGATGTCTAACTCAGGGTGTCCTGCTTTTAGGAACCATTGGTCGAAGAACCAGTTGAGGTCCATCCCTGTTGTTTCTTCAAAAGCAAGTCGCAAATCAGCAACCTCGGCGTCTTTGAACTGATTGGTGTTGAGGTATAAGTTCAGAGCGGCAAAAAATGCTTGATCCCCAACGAAGCCCCGAAGCATGTGAAGTACTTGCCCGCCCTTGTTGTATGAATGCGCATCGAACATGTCATCCCTGTCTTCATAATTGAATCTAATGAGCGGCACACGCTTGTAACGCGACTCATTCAAATAGCCTTGCAGTGACCTCCAACTGTGGTAATCAGCTTCATCTTTTCCGTACTTGTGCTCCAACCAAAGGTATTCTCCATAGGTGGCAAAAGACTCATTCAGCGGAAGGTGAGACCAGCTTTCGCAGGTAACTAAATCACCAAACCAGTGGTGAAAAAGCTCATGAGCAATGGTGGTTTCATTGTTGTCATCAATTAATTCTCTGCTCGTTTGGTTCACGTATTCGCCATAAATGGTGGCGGTAGTGTTTTCCATGGCACCAGAAACGTAGTCACGAACTATAATTTGGGCGTACTTGTCCCACGGGTAATCATAGTTCAGTAACTCTGAGTAGAAAGTCATCATCTCAGGTGTATCTCCGAAAATTTGGAACACATAGTTCGCATAATCAGGCTCAACGTAATAGTCCACAGGAACAATTCGGCCTTTTGAGTCTTGCCATTCATCTCTACCTATTTTGAAATCTCCAACGGCCATCATGGTAAGGTAGGGCGGGTGTTCTAAATCTTGTTTCCAGTAATCTGTTCGGGTATCATCATCATTGAAGTTGCTGTACACTAGCTGCCCGTTTGAAAGCGTCTGAAAATCTTTTCGAGTGGTGATGAAGATTTCTTGTGACATGCGCTCAGAAGGCGTGTCTATGGTTGGAAACCAGACTGAGCTTCCTTCGGTTTCTCCTTGCGTCCACAACTGCGTAGGCTTGCCCACTTCAGCGCTATCAGGATTGATAAAGTAAAGCCCTTTGGCGTCTGTTATTGCTTCGCCACCAACAGCATTGTATTCATTTGGTTTCGCAACGTAATCAATGCGAATGGTGTAGTTTTCGAACCGCGTAAACTCCTGGCCCAAACGGATGTCAATAAAGGCGGAGTCATAGCTAAACGCAAGTGTTTTGTCTCCTTCGTCCCCCACCAAAACAACCGTGTTAATGTCCATCCCTTTCGCGTCAAGCATCAAGCGGTTAGAAGGGTAGAAATAGGGTTTAAGGGTGAGTTCTGCTGAACCCATGAGGTATTGCTTTTTCCAATCAAACGCCACAATTAATTTGGTATGAATGAGGTCATGGACTTTGATTTCGGTTAGACGGTAGACCTTTTTTTCAGGAACAATTTCGGCCGTCTCAAGATGAACCACAACAGGCGCTGCAACGGGAAGTATTTCTGTTGTTTTACATGCGACCAAAGCACACGCAACCAAAACAATGAATGCTTGTTTTCTCATGATGACTCAGATTGCTACAAAGGTACTAGAAGCTACTTTGCAAACAACAGTTGTAGCAAACAACGGCGTTTTTGGCTAGTTTTGCGGTGCATTTTAATTGCAGTGCCCATGAAAGCCAACGTAAACGGTAAGAAGGAATTGGAATTACTCAAGAATGGTGAGCAGTTTCAAATTGACGGAATCAAGTCTGACGTTAGTTGGGAATGGTTAGGTGATAGACGTTTATTGCTGCGCGAAGGGCACAACCAATATGAAGTTGAATTGGTGTATGCAGATATAGAGGCAAAGCTTTTAACGGTGAGCATTCGTGGAACCCAATATGAAGTGCAGTTGAAAGAAGACTTTGACCTCTTGCTTGAAAAAATGGGGATGGGTCCTGGCAATTCTACTGTGCTAAGCAAAATCAAGGCTCCAATGCCTGGAATGGTGTTGGAAATATTTGTGGAAACAGGACAGCAAGTAACTAAAGACGAACCCCTGCTCATTCTAGAAGCCATGAAAATGGAAAACGTCATTAAATCTCCCCGTGACGGAGAGATCAAATCAATTGGCGTAATCAAAGGGAACGCGATTGAAAAGAACGCACTCCTCATCGAATTTCAGAATTAGACGCAACCACTTTCTGGTTTTTTTGCGTTGTATACACATGTGCGTGTGAAAAACATCACAGTCGCTCTGCATTGACAGGGCCGGCCTATTGTAATTTTAGTCTTTCTGTGTGAGAAGGGCTTCAATCAGCATTCATTATGACCAGATTAACTGTATTTCTAATTCTGTTAGCAGCGCAAATCAATGTTTTGAATGCTCAAAACTGTGATGATCCCGCGCTGTTGTGCGCTGAAGTGAGCAACCCAGACAACATTACAACTGCCAATGCAGTGAGTTTTGCTTGCATAGACGCCTCATTTTCTTATTTCTACACCTTCACAACCAACAACTTAGTTGCACCGGGGAATGTTATTGTGTCCTTCAATGGAATAGATTGTTTCACCAACGGATTGAGTGACACCATTCAGGCGGTGATTGTTGAGGTTCTGACAGGCGCAGACCCCTGCTTAAACACAAGTTATGTTGCTGTTTCTGATTGTGTTGAAGACACGCTGGATTTCAGTATTGAGAGTGATGACCTCAACCCAAGTTCAGAATATTTAGTGATCATCGGAACGAATCACAGTCCGTTTGATGGCCCTTGCGGCGTGGATGTGCAAATTGATGGCCCTGCTGTTGACATTGTTGCTGGTTATATGGGTGATTTTGGTTTCGTATCAGGAGATGTGGAAATCACACTTGGAGAAACAGCGAACGTCAGTGTAGAAGGTGGAAGCGCTTCACCGGGCTATTCCTGGTCTCCGAATACCTTCATTGACACACCCATTGGAAGCGATATTTTGTCAACCCCAGAAGAAACCATTGACTACGTAGTTACCGGCTTTGTGGGTGATTGTGAAGTAACAGACATCATCACCGTAATTGTTGGTCCTCCAATTGGCATTCCCAATACCATAACCCCAAATGGCGATGGAATCAATGACCTTTGGAAGATCGGAGGCATTAGCGAATTTCCTTTTGCAGAAATCACCGTGTTTAGCCGGTGGGGGCAGAAAGTATTTGTAGATACAGGCTACGAAGAACCTTGGGACGGAACTAATAAAGGGAACAGCCTACCAACCGCAACCTATTACTATGTCATTGAATTGAATTCGCAGGCTGTAAACATTGAACCCATTACTGGGATAATAACACTCATCCACTAATGAAGGTTCGTTTCGTTATAACGCTGTTGATTGCCGCTTTTTGCCAACAGGCAGATGCGCAACAACTTCCATTGTATTCAAACTACGTGCTGAATTATTTTCAGATCAATCCGGCTGTGGCAGGCTCAAAACCGTGCCTAGACATGAAGCTAGGCTACCGGAGGCAATGGGCGGGCGTTTCTGAAGCGCCTGAAACGGCTTTTGGTAATATTCATGGAAGCTTTGGTAAGAAGAAGCATAATTTTCATGGTCTTGGCGGACAAGTTGTTAATGATGACGCTGGGCCATTGGCCATTACAGGACTCAACATTGCCTACGCCTACCACATGAAAATGAACCGCAACTATTACCTCAGTGCAGGTTTTGGGCTTGGTTTCATGCAATACCGTGTAGACGTAGGTACCATTGTCCTTCCAGATGAACAATTCGTGAATGACCCGGCCTTTGATGGCAGGGCAAGTGAATTCTTGTTTCCGCAAATTCAATTCGGCCTTTGGCTTTATAAAAATGACCGATTTTACGGATTCTCTATCCAGAATGTGGTTGAAAACAACTTTGAGAGCATTGGGCTAGATTCAAAGATGCAAAGGCATTTCACCTTCGCAGCTGGGAAGAATGTTGAAATGCAAGATGGATTTTCATTCAAACCGTCTGCAGTACTGAGGTATGCAGCTCAGTCTAGGGTCGCTTTGGATGCTACGGCCATGTTCAACTACAATGAAATGGTTGAGCTTGGAGTTGGGTTTAGATCTGAAAGCGGATTAACAGGATTGTTTAGAGTTGACATTTTTAAATATGTGACCTTGGCCTATGCGTATGACTTCGCATTGTCAAGAATTAGATACGATGGTAGGAATACCCACGAAGTCATAATCGGTATTCAAGCATGTGCAAAAGGAGAAGGAAGCAGGTCGAAATGTGCAGCATATGATTGATTTATTGATAGAAAACTGAAACAAGAGCACCACCCTATACGTAATGTGGAAGGAGGAAACCCGAAACATTCATTCTTTGAAGTTCACTTTTCGAATATTATTGGCTCTAGCGGCCATACTCATTTTTAACCCAAGTTCGTTCGCCCAGCACTACTGGACGGGAGGAAACGGGGATTGGGACAATCCATACAAATGGTCTTCAGAACCAAATGGACCAGGTGGGTTTGGTATTCCAACAGCTCAAGATGACGTCATCTTTTTCATTGAAAGCGGTGAAATAACCGTTCCAAATGACGCCTATTGCGCTAATTTCATTGTGCAAAATGAAAATGGAGGCAGCCTTTCAGGCGGAAACCTTCACCTCTCAGGAAATTTATCGAATCAATCGAGTTTCGCCATTCAATGCGAAAAATTGATGTTTGAAGGTGGAATAACACAAACCTTCAACTCCCCTTACACCACCCAAGCAGATGTTTTAATCACTGCCAACTCAACACTACTACTCCAGAGCAATTTAATGCTGGCTTCAAATCAGCTTCACATTGAGCAAGGACATCTTGACGCCACAGGACGCGGAGTTGTTTGCGCAGAATTCATTGCCCCAAATAGCCATACCAATTTACTCTTGAACGGAAGTAAAATTGTGGTTTCAGAAGTACTTTTTGCGCACTCTTCTATTCAGGCAAGTCAGCTTGAAGACACCGTATACCCGGATACAAATTGTGAGGTGAACCCCGGACCGCTTTGGGTCTCTTACAACAGAGAGAGTACCTGCGCAACATTAGCGGGTCAAACCCCTTTCACTATTTCTGCATCAGTAATTTCTGATTACAACGGGGAAGACGTATCCTGCAATAACCTTGAAGACGGTGAAGCATTTGTTTCAGTTACTGGAGGTGTGGGTCCGTTCTCATACAGTTGGATTGGCGGTCCCTTGACACCAAATTACCCAGGAATGGGTGCAGGAACTTATACCGTGCTTGTGGCAGACATTGGACAAGGAATTACCTGTGTAGACAACATTCAGTTGACTGAACCCCCGCAGCTTACTGTGGTTGAGTTTAATTACAATCCACCGACCTGCGCAGGTGAATGCAATGGTTCAGGGCTCCCTGTTGTTAATGGAGGAGTAAGTCCTTATACCTACGCGTGGAGCAACGGCGAAGATGAGCAATTTGCTTCGATGCTCTGTGAAGGACCCAATACCTTCACGTTCTCTGATTTAAATGAATGCGTTTTCGACACCATCTTTTCAGTTGAACTGGAAGAGCTATTCGTAAACCTAGACGTTACAAACGTCCTTTGCTTCGGCACTGATTCAGGTGAAGCCACCTCTAACCCAAGCGGTGGAGATGGCGGACCATACACGATTTTGTGGGACATTCCGGCAACAGGACCAACCGTAACAGGACTCTCTCCGGGAGACTACATTGTAACCATTGAAGATGGAAGCGGATGTGCAATTGACAGCGCATTTACAATTACAGAAGAGCCACCAGTTACAATTACCATAGACAATACTTTAGATCCCGGATGCTCAGACGCTACCGATGGTAGCATTGAAATAACCATTGCAGACGGCACTGAACCTTATGTGATTGCATGGTCTGGGCCGAACGGATTTTCATCTGATCAAGAAGATTTAGCAGCCCTCGAAGCGGGAACCTATGACCTTTTAGTAACGGATGACAATGGCTGCACCGCCTTGGCGTCAGTAGATTTAACAGGTCCAGAAGCCATTGTTGCTGATGAGACCATCACAGACTTGCAGTGCTTCGGTGACACCAACGGTGCCATCAGCATTGTTCTTTCAGGAGGCGAAAGCCCTTTTGAGACTGACTGGACGGGCCCGAACGGATTTATCTCAGGAAACGAAGACATTAGCAACCTTCAAGAAGGAGACTACACCCTGGTTGTAACAGATGACAGTGGTTGCGAAGCTACTTTTGTTTTCACTTTGGCGCAGCCAGAAGAAATTGTAGTTGACGCTACAGTGCTACCAATTACCTGCAATGGCAGTGATGATGGTTCCATTGAAATTTTAATTACAGGAGGAACAAATCCTTACACCATTGACTGGAGTGGTCCGAACGGGTTCTTTTCTGACCAAACCTTGATTTCAAACCTTGAACCAGGAGACTACAATTTATTGGTGATTGATGATGCAGGCTGCAATGTAACAGCCTTGTTCACAATTGAAGATTCTGCACCAATCGACATTGACATTGATTTATCGCCTATTTCTTGTGAAGGAGCGGCTGATGCTTCTGCAGATGTTACAGTTACCGGTGGTACGCTTGACTATACCTTTGATTGGAGTGGTCCGAACGGATTTACTTCAGATCAAGAAGACCTTGCTGGACTAGATGAAGGGGTGTACAACCTCACGCTAACAGATGCCGCAGGATGCATTGTTCTAGCATCTCTTGCCGTTTCGAATCCAGATCCCATTATTGCCATATTGGTGCCTTCTGATGTAAGTTGTGGCGGCTCAGATGACGGTGAAATTGAATTGAGCATTCTTGGTGGAAACCCGGGGTATCTAACAGATTGGACAGGTCCAGACGGATTTGTTTCCAACGAAGAAGACCTTACAGGCCTCATTGCTGGAGATTACACGGTGATCATTACTGATTTGACAGGTTGTTTTATTGAGGCAAACACAACAGTAGGAGAGGTACCGCCATTGGAAGCAACGCTTGATATTACCCCCGTTTCATGCAACGGCGCAGATGATGCTGCCATTGATTTGACCGTGACAGGCGGTCAGCCTCCATACCAATTTAACTGGGCTGGTCCCAACTTGTTCATCTCTTTTGACGAAGACATTTCAGGCCTCGAGCCGGGCTTTTACAACGTGTTGGTAATTGACGAAAATGATTGTTTTGTTGAAGCGGCGGTTGAAATTACTGAGCCTGACGCCATTGACGTTACCGTTGATTCCACAGACCCAACATGTTTTGATTCCAATGATGGAACTATCACCTTGGCCATTTCTGGCGGAACCCCTCTGTTCAACGTTACGTGGGACAGCGGCGATGCGGGTGATGCTTTGACAGATCTTCCCGCAGGAGATTACATCCCAACCATTACAGATGACGCAGGGTGTTCAATTGTACTGCCAGCCATTACCCTAACAGCACCTGAAGAAATTGTAATTACCGCAACACCAACACCTATTTTGTGTGGTGGTGAGGCCGTTGGAGCCATTGACCTTGAGTTTACGGGCGGACAAGGAAACGTGCTTATAGCATGGACAGGTCCTGACGGATTCGTTTCAGACCAAGAAGACCTTTCAGGCTTAGAAGAAGGTGTTTATGACCTTTTACTGACTGATGAAGCCGGCTGCACCGCAACCATAAGTGTAGAAATTATTGCTTCACCGGTATTGCAAGTTGATAGTGCTTTGTTGCCCATAGTGTGTGCTGATGATTTAGGAAGCATTGACCTGACCATTTCTGGCGGGACCTTAGATTACATCATTGCATGGACTGGTCCGAACACCTTTGTTTCAGACCAAGAAGATATTGCCGCACTTGAACAAGGAATCTACGAACTCACCATTACTGATGGAGCGGGTTGCATCTATGAAGAGACGTTTGATTTATCTGCACCAGACCCACTTGTTGTAGACAGTGATGTAACGGACCTCATTTGTGGAGGAGGAGAAATTGGCGCGGTAGATCTGACCATATCAGGCGGAACACCCGAGTATGATGTGGTTTGGTCAGGAGACATTAATACCACAGATGAAGACCTTTCAGACTTGGGCGAAGGAACGTACAACGTGCTTGTATCTGACAACGGCGGATGTACTGCAAACCTATCGTTTGAATTTATCCAACCAGAAGGACTTGACATTGAAGTAACAACTGTTGATCCGCTCTGTGCAGGAGAAAACACAGGCTCCATTTCCATTGTGATTGTTGGCGGTGTGGAACCGTACGATGTGCTTTGGTCTGGTCCGAATTCGTTTTCTTCAACCGCTATGGACTTAACAAACCTTGAGGCAGGAAGCTATGATTTGACGGTAGCTGACAATGGCGTTTGCACATCTGCGATCACAGTTGACCTGATAGATCCAGAAGCCATTGATGTGGTTGCAGACATTACCAATGTCTTTTGCGGCGGAGAAACTTCAGGAGCAATAGACATTACTATTTCTGGTGGAAATGTTCCCTACGACGTTGTGTGGAGCGCCCCAGGATTCAATGCCATTACTGAAGACCTTACAGATCTTGAGGCGGGTGAGTACACCTTAGTCGTTCAAAACCTCAATGGATGTACTGTTACGTTCACCTTTGATGTGAGCGAAACGGTGCCAATTGAAATTGATTTAACCGTGCTGGGTTCAACATGCAACGAGTTGACAGGAGAAGCAAGCGCCACTACAATTGGAGGTGCTGACCCCGTAACCCTCGCTTGGTTCGATGAAAACATGGTCCTTATTGCCAGCGGTCCTTCTGTGACCGGACTTGGCGCAGGAACTTACGTTGTGCAAGCAACAGATGACAATGGCTGTGAAATGGCTGAGGTCTTTAGTGTTTCAGATACAGACGCCATTCAATTGGACGTTGATGGCACAGATCCACTTTGCACTGGAGACACCAACGGAACCATTGATTTAACCATTACAGGCGGAACCGGAGACCTGATCATTGCATGGGCAGGGCCGAATGCTTTTGTTTCAGACCAAGAAGACCTTTCAGACCTGGAAGCAGGAACCTACAGTGTTGAAGTGACAGATGAAGAAGGGTGTATTGCTGCATTGACACTTGAGCTTTTCGACCCAGAGACCTTGGATGTTCAAGCACTCATTGCAGGTGTCAATTGCGGAACAAACGGAACCGGAGCCATTGAGTTGGACATCACCGGAGGAACAGGAACCATCACAATTGATTGGGTGGGCCCGAATGGTTTTACCTCAGACCAAGAAGACCTTTTCAACCTGGAGACAGGAGATTACACCGTATTGGTAACAGATGAAAGTTTGTGTTCATTCACAACCACTTACCAAGTTCCAGAAATCATAAGTGTTGAAGTTGAATTTGTAATTACAAACATTGATTGCTTTGGCGCGAATGATGGCGCTATTTCAACCACCGTTACAGCTGGTGAGTCGCCATTTGATTTCCTTTGGTTGGGTCCGAACGGGTTTACCAATGTGAACGTAGACATCGCCTTATTGGAAGCAGGAGATTACACCTTGACGGTGACTGATGACAATGGATGTTCAGTTGAAGAAACAGTCACAATCACAGAGAATTCAGAATTGGCATTAACGATTGTAGAAGCAGCACCGGCTTGCAACGCTGCAGACGGAGCGCTTGAAGCCGTGGTGACAGGCGGAACAGTAGCAGCTGATTATTTCTATTTCTGGTACGACCTTGACAACGGAAACGTGTTGATTGGCAACACCGCATTGATAGAAGATCTGCCAGCGGGAACATATTTCGTTGAAGTGTTTGATGACCTTGGTTGTTTGGTGAGTGCGCAAGTGCCCTTGGCGAACAACGTAGGTGAGATTACTGTAGACCTCGGTTTCCCGCTTTGTTTTGGCGATTTTAATGGAACCATTGACGCCACCATTACCGGCGCCACTGACCCGCTTACCATAAGCTGGACTGGCCCGAATAGCTTTACTTCAGACCAAGAAGACCTTTCAGACCTTGAAGTAGGAACCTACATCATTGAAGTGACTGATGGAGCCGGCTGTTTTTTGACGGAAACCTTTGAGTTAACGGGTCCAGAAGAACTGATTTTAACAACCTTAGGTGGTGATTTGCTTTGCGCAACCGTTGCCGCGGGCACAGTGCTATCAACCATTGAAGGAGGAACCGAAGACTACACCATTGCTTGGGTAGGACCGAACGGATTTACTTCTGACCAACAAAACATTAGTGATCTGTTACCAGGGTGCTATGACCTCCAGGTTACTGACGCCCAAAATTGCAATGCCACTTCGCAAGCGTGCATCATTGCACCAGACAGCATTCAAGTTGAAGCCATTCCTGTGAACATTGCCTGCTTTGGTGGTACTTCGGGATCCATTGAAATTGAGACTACAGGTGGCGTTGGCGGCTTTGTGTATGATTGGGAAGGCCCAGAACCTTTCGTTTCTGACGAAGAAGACCTTTTCGACCTTGGGGTGGGCTTGTATGACTTGATCATTACAGATGCCAACTTATGCGCGCTTGACACCTTCTTTGTGATCTCGCAAAACCCAATGATTGAAGCAGTGGCTGACACCATCTTGCCATCTTGTCCGGGCTTTGCAGACGGAGAAATCACGTTGGTGATCACAGGCGGAGTTGGTCCGTACACACCAACTTGGTTTGAAGACGACATTGAGTTTACCACCGGTCTAACAGCAAGTAATTTGGATGCAGGAACGTACGTGGTAGAAATTTCAGATGCCTTTAACTGTACTGAAGTTTATGCGTTTGTATTGCCAGACCCTGTGCCATTCCAAATTGACTCATTGGTGATGCCTATTATGTGTTTTGGCGAAGACAATGGCTCTATTGAAATTGAAATTTCTGGCGGAACGGGAGATTTGACTACCATTTGGGTTGGGCCGAATGGCTTCACCTCAACAAACGAAGACCTTTTCGACCTAGAAGCAGGAAGTTACGAGCTGACCCTTGGAGATGAGGTAGGTTGTGTGATGACCTTTGAATTCCAGATCATTGAGCCAGAGCCCATTGATGTGAGCATTGAAAACCTTGTGAATGCAGCGTGTTTGACGTCTGAAGACGGAAGCATTTTGATTAATGTACAAGGCGGAGTAGAACCATACACGTTTGTTTGGGTTGGTCCAGATGGCTATACTTCAGACCAAGAAGACGCACTTGATGCACCGGCAGGTTCTTATGACTTGTTGATCACAGATGATTTTGGCTGCACCTTTGAGCTCAACGCTATTCCGCTAGGATTTAACGGTGATGTGATTGCAGAAGCGGGTCCTGATGTTGAGTTGTGTGATGCTGTTGAATTGACCATTATTGGAACCAACACGGGTGGCGTAGATGAGTTTTGGACAGACCTTACCGGTCTTCAGGTAGATCCTGACGGAACGCTTTCGCTTGACCTTGAACCCGGAAATTACACCTTCGTTTACAACGCTGTAGACGGATTATGTTTCGATACAGACACCCTTGAAGTGACTATTTTCGACCTACCTGAAGTAGAGGCAGGCGAAGACCAGGAATTGTATTTCGAAGAGCAAGTAGTCATAGGAGGGAATCCAACAACGAGTGATGACAACGTCTTTATCTGGACGCCATCGGAACTGCTTTTAGACGACGAATTATTGAATCCAGAAACGGTTGAAATGACCGCTGACACCTGGTTTTATGTTGAAGTAGTTGATGTAAATGGATGTGTGGCTGTAGATTCAATGTTCATTAGCATCATCCCACAATTGGATGTGGTTTCAGGCTTCTCGCCGAACGGAGATGGGATGAATGATTTATGGGACATCGGGAACACGGGCTTCTATCCATCATTGGTGGTTTCCATTTACAATCGCTGGGGAGACTTACTTTTCCAGGACGGAAACGGCTACGTTCAACCGTGGAACGGAACGTACAATGGAACTCAATTACCAATTGGCACGTACTACTATGTAATTGAAATTGACGAACCCGAATTTAAAGCAACGATGAACGGTCCTGTGACTATTTTAAGATGAGGTATTTGTTGACATATCTATTTACCGCGCTCTTCCTTTTTGGAGGTGTGAATGCGTTTGCGCAACAGCTACCACAAATTAGCATGTTTCAGGACAACTACTATGTGTTGAATCCGGCTTATGCAGGTTCAGCCCGTGATTTTCAGGTGTATGGAATGAACCGCACACAATGGACGGGGATTACAGATGCACCAAGAACATTTTCGCTTTCGTTGCAAGGTCAACTGAAGAATCCACACGTTGGAGTAGGCGGACATTTATTCACAGACAATGTGGGCCCTACTAGAAGAACAGGCATTCAAATGTCTTACACCTACCACTTCTTCATCAATGAAAAAATCAAGATTGGTTTAGGTCTTTCGGGAGGCATGTTGCAGTTCGCAATTGATGGGACCAAGATTTCCTTGAAAGAGGAAGGAGATCCTGCTTTGTATTCAGAGCTCAGATCCCAGACCGTGTTCGACGCTACTTTCGGTGCGTATGCGCAGGGAGAAAACTGGTGGGCAGGGTTTACGCTTCCGCAGTTATTGCAGAATCAAATTCGCCTCTATGATTCTGTTGAACAAGCATCAAACAGACTAGAAGACCACTATTTTATTGCAGGTGGATATAAATATGCGCTCAATTCAGACTTTACTGTTGAGCCGGCCATCTTGCTTAAGTACGTAAAACCAACGCCTTTAAAATGGGAGTTGAGTGCACGTTTCACCTACCAAGACATGGTTTGGCTAGGCGCTTCTTTTCGAAGCAATGACGCCGCCGTTCTGATGGCAGGCTACGAATACCGCAACGCCATCAGCATTGGCTATGCGTATGATCTAACGACATCATCATTGCGAGATCACACTACAGGGACCCACGAGATTCTGGTTGGGTTTAGATTTAATCAGTAGGGTTTAGCCCCTCGCTGGCGCTCGGGTTACTAGTATGTGACACTGCTTCGCAGAGTCAGGGGTATTGTTGGGTCCTGCAACGCACTCCACTGACCTTATGGAATAGGGTCACAGCCTTTTAACCCAGAGCCGCCACGCCACCCCTGACCCTGCGAAGCAGTGTCACATATTAGTAACCCCGCAGGGGAAAACCACCACTCCTGACCCTATGGAATAGGGTCGAAGCTCTTTCACCCAGAGCCTCCACGCCACCCCTGACTCTGCGAAGCAGTGTCACATATTAGTAACCCCGCAGGGGTGTGCCACGATCGCGCCCCACTCTAACTGGAAAACGGGAAGGTGAGATCTTCTAGTGCCTAAGTGAATTAAGCCAGAGCATAAGTACAATCCGCTGGTGCCTCCATGCAACTTCAAAATGCTACGGGTGAAGACCCTGGACAATTTGGGAGTCCCACGGCAGCTGGTAATACGTTTTCTTCGGGGCTTAACACTGATTGGCATTTCTGGAATTTTGGAGACCAAATCTTATATTTCCCAGGAACACCGATTGATGAGACGCCAACTCTTTTTCAGGGAGTAGTGCTTCAGGACCCTGTTGACGATAATGGATGTGATCCTTTAGAAATGATTGTTTCAAATGAAGGAGATTGGAACTTAAGTGAATTGATTGAGTTAAAAACGAACTTGATTCAAAGCGAACAAGACTATGAGAGTGTCAAGTTTTTATGGCTGTCTTTGATTGATGACGGAGACACCCCTGCCTTGCAAGACGAAGTCGATGGTGCTTGGCCAGAGGACACTTGGACTATGCGTGAGCGTCTGTTGTCCATTTCACCTAAGGTTTCTTCAACCGTATTGTATGAAATGCTAGACAACACGATGGTTTATCCCCATCCTGTTGCATTGGAAATTATCCTAGCCAATTCCGACATCGCAAGGGACAATCGTTTTATGGATTACCTAGAAACGAAGCCAGACCCTATGCCTGCTTACATGGTGGATTTAATTTATCTCGCTAGAGATCAAGTGACGTTCCGCACGCAATTAGAAATGCAATTGAGCCAAGCCAAGGCAAATTATTTGCAACAGGCCTACC